>Ga0307986_10003211_pt1 | contig 11438 bp, 8 predicted proteins | sample EllFjometageno82_FD_203170 | JGI IMG/M metagenome (GOLD analysis project Ga0307986, IMG submission 203170) | Marine microbial communities from Ellis Fjord, Antarctic Ocean - #82 | ecosystem: Environmental > Aquatic > Marine > Unclassified | place: Southern Ocean | collected 2014-10-09
ACTTTAAAATTTTTATCTAAAACAAAAGCAAAATCTCTTTCTGATTTTTGAAAATCAGAATATTTATACTGGGTTCTTTGATTTTTTAATGATTTTTTGGGTTGTTTTATATTGTCTAAAAATATTTCAAATCCAACTAATGCCTCAACTTTAATGTCTAATTTTTTTAATATATTTGGATGAATATCACCAAAAAAAGCTACTACTTTTTCTTTATTCTTGTTTAGAAAAATTCTTCCAGATTTTCCAGGGTGATAATAGCTTGGTGTTTCATCGTCAATATAGAATTTGTCTTTATTATAACCAGCTTCAACTAAGCTTTGAAAGACATCTCTTTTAACATCAAAAACATCAACTAACCTCCCTTGTTCTGCCCAACTCTGTCTAGAAATTTTTCCAGTTCTTAATCCACTAACTACGGTTTGTTGTTCACCTGGTTTAGATCCTGAAAAAGTTGGACCTATTTCAAATATAGATAAATCTTTAAATCCTCTTCCCAAATTCTTATTTAGATTAATAATCAAATTTGAAAATATTGAACTTCTCAATACATTCAAGTCTGTACTTATGGGATTAATTATCTTAATTTCTTGTTTATTCTCAATAAATAGTTGATTGATTTTACTATCAGTAAACGACCATGTGATAGCCTCAAGATAACCTTTAGAAGCAACTGATCTTTGTAAAAAATGAAATAATTTTTGTGTTTGGTTTAAAGTATTTTTTTTTCTAACTTTCTCAGGTTCAATCATTTTAATTTGATCATAACCCATGATTCTTACAAGCTCTTCTACTACATCAACTCCTTGCTCAATATCAGGTCGCCATGATGGCACAGATAATAGTAGTAAATTTTTTTGTTTTTTTATTTTAAAACCCAAATCAGTTAGTATTTTTATTATTTTTTTCTGATCAATTTTAAAACCTGTTATTTTTTCAAATAACTGCATGTCATATTTTACTGAGTTATTTTTTATATTTTCTATTTTTTGAATATCAAATTTACTAACTTCTCCTCCACAGATTTTTTTAATTAATTCAGCAGCTCGCTGAAGTCCTTGTTTTATTGATAAAGGATCAATTCCTCTTTCAAATCTAAACTTTGCATCAGTATCTATATTTAGTGATTTAGAAGTTTTTCTAATTGATCTTGGGTTAAAATAGGCAGACTCAATTAATACATTTTTTGTATCTAGTTCAGTTCCAGATCTTATTCCTCCAATGATTCCTCCTAAACCTAATACTCCTGAAGCATCTGTAATAACACACATATCGTTTTCAAGGTTATAATCTTTGTCATCTAATGCTTTAAACTTTTCACCTTTTTTAGAATTCCTTACAATAATCCCTTTATCTATTTTATCAGCATCATAAGCATGTAGCGGTCTATTTAAATCAAACATCACATAATTTGTAATATCAACTATTGCTGAGATAGGTTTTTGACCTAAAGATAATATTTTTTTCTTTAACCAATCTGGACTTTCGGTATTTTTTACATCTGTTATTAAGCAACTTCCAAACGTTGTACATCCTTGGTTTTTTTCTTTAATTATTTTTATACTTAATTTTTGTTTATTTTTTTGAATTAATTTTTCTGTTTTTAATTTTTTTAATTTACCAGAACCTGCTGCTGCCAAATCCCTTGCTATTCCTCTTACTCCCAAACAGTCTGCTCTGTTTGGTGTAATAGATACGTCAATTACGTTTATACTATTTTTCGGAAAGTAACTTTCTCCTATTTTTTTTTCATATTTTTGCTGCGTAAGCTCTATAATTCCATCACTTTCCTTTGATAAATTAAGCTCAGACTCAGAACAAAGCATTCCATATGACGTAACTCCTCTTATCTTGCTTACTACTAATTTCATTTGATTTTTTGGCACAACAGCACCTGGTGGAGCATAAACTGTTAATAATCCTTCTTTTGCATTGGGCGCACCACAAACAACTTTAACAGGGCTGCCTGACCCAATATCTACCTCACAGGCCTTAAGTCTATCTGCATCAGGGTGTTTTTCTGCTTTTAAAATTTTGGCAACTATAAAGCTATCTAGTTCACTTGATTGACCCTCAACACCTTCTACTTCTAAACCAATATTTGTAAGCTTATCAACAATTTGATTTTCATTAAGCTTAGTGTCTAGATGTTCTTTTAACCAATTTGTTGTAATCTTCATCTGCTTAGTCCTCTGTAGTTTGTGGGTACATCTATAGGGTCAAAGCCAAAGTGGTTTAGCCATCTATAGTCACAATCAAAAAAAGCTCTTAAATCATTTATCCCATACTTAAGCATTGCTAGCCTGTCTATTCCTATACCAAATGCATAGCCTTGGAATTCAGCAGGATTTACTTTTACATTTTTTAAAACATTTGGATGAACCATTCCACAACCTAAAATTTCAAGCCACTTATCTCCTTCACCAATTACTATTTTTCCATCTTTAATTTCATAACCAATATCAACCTCAGCTGATGGTTCGGTAAATGGAAAATGACTTGGTCTAAATCTCATCTTAATTTTATCAACCTCAAAAAATTCCTTAATAAAATAATTCAAGCAACCCTTTAGGTGGCCCATGTTAATATTCTTATCAATGTGCAATCCTTCTACTTGATGAAACATGGGGGTATGAGTTTGGTCACTATCTGATCGATATGTTCTACCTGGTGCAATTATTTTAAAAGGTGGTTTATCATTAAGCATAGTTCTAATTTGAACTGGAGAAGTATGAGTTCTTAATAATAATTTTTTTTTTTCATCAAGATAAAACGTGTCATGCATATCTCTTGCAGGATGATTGTCAGGTGTATTTAATGCTGTAAAATTATTATATTCATTTTCAATATCTGGACCTTCCTCCACACTAAATCCAATTTCTGAAAAAATAGAAGAAATTTCATCTATGACTTGAGATACTGGATGAATTTTTCCTTGCACAAAAGGCCTCTCGGGTAAGGTTATGTCTATTTTTTCTTTCTCTAATTTTTGATTAATTTCTTTAATATCAATATTGACAATTTTTGTGACAATTAAATTTTGAAGCTCATCTTTTGCTGAATTTAAGTCTGACGCAAATTTTTTTTTCTCTTTTTCTTCCAATTTTCCAAGTTGTTTGAATTGAGAACTAATCAATCCATTTTTACCAAATAGATCTGTTTTGATTTGATTAACTTGATTTAAATCTAAGTTCTCTTTTAATTTTAAAAGAAATTCATCTTTTATTTTTTTAATATCAGACATATTTAGAGATTATTTCTTCACCGAAGAAAAACAATAGTGAAGATTAATTTATTGCTGATTGAGCTTTTTGTACGATCATTTTAAAGGCTTCTGGACTATCGTATGCTATTTCTGCCAATATTTTTCTATCTAACTTAATCCCACACTTTGTTAAACCATTGATAAATTTTGAATAAGTTAATCCTTCGGACCTAACACCTGCATTAATTCTCTGGATCCATAAAGATTTAAATTCTCTTTTTTTAGTCCTACGATCTCTGTAAGCATATTGCATAGCTTTTTCCATAGCTTGCTTTGCAACTCTTATCGTGTTTTTTCTTCTGCCCCATTGACCTTTAACAGCTTTTAAAACTTTTTTATGTTTGGCGTGACTAGTTACACCTCTTTTTACTCTTGCCATTTTATCCTCTTAAGCTGTAAGGCATATATGATTTAACTATTTTGCCATCTTGTTTTGACATAGCAGTCGTGCCTCTTAGTTTTCTAATTTGTGAATTTGTTCTTTTAATCATACCATGTCTCTTCCCAGCTTGAGCCATCATAACTTTACCTGTGGCTGAGATCTTAAATCTTTTTTTTGCTGAACTTTTTGTTTTTAATTTAGGCATAATTCTGCGGACTTATACAAATATTGGAATAGATTTACAACCTCTATTAAGCCTTATAAAGGTTGAATAACCATAATCATTTGCTTCCCATCAAACTTTGGATGCAGCTCAACTTTACCAATATCTTGCATACTAACTTTAATTTTATCCATTAATTCTCTACCTAAATGAGAATGCTGCAACTCTCTACCTTTAAATCTTATTGTAAATTTTACCTTATCTCCTTTTCCAATAAATTTTTTAGCATTTTTAACCTTGAAATCATAATCATGTGTTTCTGTAACAGGCCTCATTTTAATTTCTTTCAATAAAACTATTTTTTGTTTCTTCTTAGCAACGTTTGCTTTCTTTTGAGCATCATATTTAAATTTACCCATATCAATAATCTTACACACAGGTGGTTTTGCATTTGGTGCTATTTCAATTAAATCTAACCCTTGTTCTTTGGCCATTGATATAGCTTCATTAGTGTTCAATATTCCTATATTGTCACCATCACTTCCAATAACCTGAACCTCTGGTGAAGTAATCCTATTGTTAGACTTTGGGCCTTTATCTTTGGTTCTTCTTTGAAAGTAATTTTGTTTAAAATCCGCCACTTAGTTTGAGGGTGCTTTATTTAAAGCTGAGAAATTTTTTAAGAATAAGTTTAATTCCATATTTTCTTGTTCATTAGTGTCTAATCTTCTAATCGTTACTGAGTTACTGTCAACTTCTTTTTTACCACAAATCAATAATAGTGGTATTTTTGATAAGGAATGTTCTCTAATTTTATAATTCAAATTATGATTTTTTAAATCTACCTCAGAACACATTCCAGCGTTATTAATTTTTTCATTTACTTTTTTTGCATATATGTCGAACTCCTCTGAAACTGGAATTACAACTACTTGTAAGGGGGCTATCCAAAATGGAAATTTTCCAGCATAATTTTCTATAAGTATTCCTATAAACCTTTCCAACGAACCGAACAATGCTCTATGAAGCATTACTGGAACTTTTTTTGCCCCATCATTATCAACAAAAGAAGCATCTAATCTTTCTGGTAAATTTAGATCTACTTGTAAAGTTCCACATTGCCAATCTCTGCCTATTGCATCTCTCAAAACAAACTCAATTTTTGGGCCATAGAATGCTCCCTCACCTTTATTAATTGTGTATTCAAGTTTTGAGGCTTTAACAGCATCTAATAAAGCTTTTTCTGCTTTGTCCCAAACATTGTCATCTCCAACTCTTAGATCTGGTCTATCTGAATACTTTAAGATGACATCTTCAAATCCTAAATCTTTATAAATATCTAGGATTAAATTTGTAACAATTAAACACTCTTCTGTTATTTGATCTTCAGTACAAAAAATATGAGCGTCATCCTGAGTAAAAGCTCTTACTCTTAACAATCCATGTAAAGCTCCCGAAGGTTCATACCTGTGTACCTTTCCAAACTCTGAGATTCTTAAAGGCAGATCTCTATAGCTTTTTAATCCTTGATTAAATACCTGAATGTGACCTGGACAATTCATTGGTTTAATTGCAAATATTTTTTTATCAGGAGTTTGAGAGGTATACATGTGTTCTCCATATTTTTCCCAGTGGCCTGATTTTTCCCAAAGAGCCCTATCTAATATTTCAGGTGTATTCACCTCTTTGTACCCTGCCTTCTCTTGTCTAGCTCTCATGTAAGCAACTAATTTTTGAAATAACTTCCAACCTTTTTCGTGCCAAAAAACTGATCCTGGACTTTCTTCTCTAAAATGAAATAAATCCATTTCTTTTCCAAGTTTTCTATGGTCTCTTTTTTCAGCCTCTTCAATTCTCTTTAAATATGCGTCCAAGTCTTTTTGTGATATCCAACTTGTTCCATAAATTCTCTGTAACATTTCATTATTGGAGTCTCCTCTCCAATAAGCTCCTGATACTTTTGTTAATTTAAAATATTTACCAATTTTTCCTGTTGAAGATAAATGAGGTCCTTTGCATAAGTCGTGCCAGTCCCCATGAAAGTAAATAGATACGTCTTCACCCTGAGGAATACCTTCAATAATTTCAGCCTTATAAAGCTCTCCCTTATTCTTAAAATGAGATATTGCTTTATTTCTACTCCAAATCTCTCTTGTGGTTGGAACATCTCTATCAACAATTTCTTTCATCCTATTTTCAATCATTTTTAAGTCTTGTTCTGTAAAAGGTTCTTTTCTTGAAAAATCATAATAAAATCCATTTTCAATAATTGGACCAATAGTTACTTGAGTACCTGGAAAAAGCTCTTGTACTGCCATTGCTGTTATGTGAGCCGTATCATGACGAACTGTCTCTAAGCTCTCTTTGTCTTTAGGAGTAAAAATTTTAACAGAGCAATCTTTTTCTATACTATAGCTTAAATCCTTAAGCTCATTATCAACACTGATCACTGTTGCTTGTTTTGATAAAGATTTACTTATCTTTTCTGCAACCTCTAATCCTGTCACTTTATTTTGGAACTCAATGATGTTTCCATCTGGTAATGTAATTAATGGCATCTAATTTAATAATTTTTTGTATTCTGAATATGTAGAAAAACACATTTTTTCAACATTAAATTTTTTAATTATATTTTTTCTACCTTCAATACCGATAGATTTCAATGTAGATTCATCTAAATTTAAAGCTGTTATTATTTTCTTACTTAAAGACTCTGCATTCTCTGATTCAAATAAAAAACCAGTCTTATTATTAATAACTGTTTCATTAGAGGCTCCAATATTACTTGCTATTATAGGTTTTTCCATTGATTGCGCTTCAACTGCAACTCTACCAAAAGCTTCTGGCTCTACTGACGCTGAAACGATTAAATCTGAAATTTTATAAGCCAATGGCATATTTTTACAGTGATCTATAAATTTTAACTGTCTTGTTAGTCTATATTGTTCAGTCAGTCTTTTTAACTTTTTACTATAAACATTCCTTCCTTGGTCGCTACCCAAAATAACAGCATAAAATGATTGGTGGCCAAGTTCTTTATTAACAAGATTTATAGCTTCAATGAATACTTCCTGACCCTTCCATTTAGTCAGCCGTCCTGGCATTAAAATTATTTTTTTACCTCTATTCAGTCCCCAATCTTCCAAAAGTTGATTTTCTTCGTTCTCTAATATTGTTGAAGAATCAAAATAATCAACATTAATACCTCTAAAAATTACTAAAAATTTTTTTTTTAAACCCAGGTATTTAGAATAATGATTATTAATATGTGAAAAAATAAAATTTGATCCTGCAATTATTAAATTTGACTTAACCATTATTGAATTATAGAATTTTTTTATAGAATTATTAAAACTATAAGTTCCATGAAATGTTGTAACAAATTTTCTTCTAGTAATTTTTGTTGCTAATAAGCAAGACCATGCAGGTGCACGACTTCTGGCGTGAACAACAGATATATTGTGGAATAAAATTATAAAAATTAAAGCTATTGCATTAAATAATATCAAAATTGGATTTTTACTTTGAACTGGAAGTTTAATTAATTTTACTTTTTTTTTATCAATAAATTTTAATAATTCACCACCGCTAGTAACAATATAAGAGGGACAATTATTTTCAGGTAGGTAATGAGCAAGATCAAAACACCCTGTTTCTGCACCACCATATCCTAACTTGGGAATTACTTGTAAAACTTTTAATTTAGAAGGCATTTGATACAACTATATATATTAAGAATTAAGTCTAATAAACCGATATGAATAATTTTAAATATCTCAAAATCTCAAAAAACAAGAAAATCAGATATTTAAGTAACAATTCTTCTAGTAATCTCCACATTGTTTTTCTACATGGCTTCATGTCTAATATTGAAGGAGAAAAACCTAAAACTATTTTTAAGTATGCAAAAAGAAAAAAACTTGGTTTTCTTGCGCTTGAATATTCTGGTCATGGAAAATCTACTAATAAATTTACAAAAGGAAATATTAGTAAGTGGTCTAAAGAAGTAGAGATAACAATCAAAAAAATAGTTAAAAAAAATAAATTTATTTTAGTAGGCTCAAGTATGGGTGCTTGGCTATCTCTTAACCAATTCAAATATTTTAAGACACAGATTAAAGGATTTTTAGGAATTGGCTCTGCTCCAGAATTTTTGTATAATTTGATGTGGAAAAAATTTACAAAAAAAATGAGAAATGAAATTATTAAAAAAGGAATAATTAATTTAAAACATGGTAACTATGAATATCCAATCTCATACCAACTAATAAAAGATGGTAAAAAAAATAAAATTCTAAATAAAAAAATTTCATTACAAATAGATGTTACAATGATCCATGGTGATAAAGATGAAGTAGTACCTAAAAGTTACTCAAAAAAAGTTTTAAAAATATTTGATAAAGCAAGAAAGAAGTTGGTGATTATTAAAAGTGGTGACCATAGCCTTTCAAGCAAGCAAGGTCTAAAAAAAATAATTCTAGAACTTGATAAAATTGTCTCTAATATAGTTTAATCCCTCAATATAACTTGGAAATTTTAAATTATAATTAAAATAATTTTTTACTTTTTTATTACTAACTTTTTTGGATTCATTATAAAAATTCTTTAACATCTCACTTTTAATCGCATCAACTTCAATATTTTCAATATTTTCAATATTTAAAATTTTTGCTCCATATAAAGTAATCTCTTTAGATGAAGAGGGTTTATCATCAGATAGATTGAATATTTCTCCAGATTTAAATTTTGATAAAGATTTAAATAATATATTTGCAATATCATCTACATGAATTCTTGAAAAATAATGATCTTTTTTGTTAATCAATTTTACATCTCTTAATTTTAGACGAACTAAAATATTTTTTTCATTAGAATAAATCCCAGATAACCGGAATATCTGTACTGGTAACTTATTATTTTTTTCTAAGGAAACCCATGAATTTTCTGCTTTCAGTCGTGCAACACCCTTATTTGAGATTGGATTTGTTTTGCTATCTTCATTAACCCATTCTCCCTTGTGATCACCATACACACTGGTAGCAGATAAATAAGTTATCCACTTTATTTTAGAACTTTCTAAAAATTTAGAAAAATTTTTTACAACTAGGTCTTCTTGATTTTCTGGTGGTATTGAAACCAAAATATGATCTGCTTCTTTTAATTTTACTTCTAGGTTGTGATCAAATTTCTCATTGTTAAATAAATAACTATTATAATTAATGCCCTTAAAAGTCCTTTTTGAAGATTCACTTCTAGATGTTGTTGATAAATTAATATTATATTTTTCAATACTAAGCTTCTTTATAAAGTTTTTTGCTACTTGGCCAAAACCAAAACAAAAAATATTTATCTCCTTCATTTTAACTTACTTCTTTTATAATTGATTTTAAGCTTATAGGGTTATTTAGTTTATTAATCATTTCTTTTGGGCAAACTTGAGTAAAATTAGAAATTTCTTTATCAAAATTTTCTATTATTTTTTTAGAAAAGTCTGAGTTTGTCTCCTGGTAGTGCTCTTTGACTAGATTTTTTAAATAAGTTATCCAATAATCTGTTTCGGGTGTTTGCCATACTACAGTTTCTGGGTTTACTTTTTTGTCAAATTGCTTATTTATATCGTAAATAAACGCCATTCCACCTGTCATTCCAGCTCCAAAATTATCTCCTACATCTCCTAAAACTACAACTGTACCACCAGTCATATATTCACAAGCATTTGAGTCACAGCCTTCAATAACTGAAATCGATCCTGAATTTCTCACTGCATATCTTTCTCCCGCTTGACCTGCTGCAAACAGCTTTCCAGATGTTGCTCCATATAAAACTGTATTTCCAATTATTGTATTTTCTTGTGAAATTAAATTGCTTTCATCTGGAAGTTTAACTACCACAGTTGCACCTGACAAACCTTTACCAACATAATCATTAGCATCACCTTTTAAAATAAGTTTTAATCCTTTTATTCCAAATGCTCCAAAAGATTGACCTGCTGACCCTTTAAATTTTAAAGATAAAAAGTCATCTTCTAATTGTTCAGACCCATATTTCTCATAAAGATGATTGGAAATTCTTGTACCAACAGTTCTATGGGTATTTTTAATAGTATACTCTTTTTCAATAATTTTTATTTTTCCAATCTGATCTTTGATTTCAGGTAAAATTTCTTGATCTAAGGTATCTGGAACAGAGTTTATTTCTGGAACTGTACAATACTTTGTGTTCTCTCCAGAATCTGTTTGAACAAATAAAGGGTTTAAATCTAAATCATCTAAGTTTGGTGATGCTTTACTCACCTGTCTTAATAAATCAGTTCTGCCAATTATCTCATTCATAGATTTAAAGCCTATCTGGGATAGAATTTCTCTTACCTCTTCTGCAATAAATTTAAATAAGTTAACTACTTTTTCTGGTGTACCAGAAAATTTTTCTCTTAATTTTTCATCTTGAGTACAAACACCAACTGGACATGTATTTGAATGGCACTGCCTAACCATTATACATCCCATAGCTACTAATGCAGTAGTTGCTACCCCATATTCTTCAGCACCCATCATGGCTGCAATAACAACATCTCTTCCTGTTTTAATTCCCCCATCAGCTCTTAGGGTAACTTTATGTCTTAAGTTATTTAAAGTTAAAACTTGATTAGCTTCAGTCAAACCCATCTCCCATGGTATTCCAACATATTTAACACTTGTTTGTGGTGTTGCTCCTGTTCCTCCATTATGCCCGGAAATCAGAATTATATCTGCTTTAGCTTTAGCCACACCAGCTGCAATTGTTCCAATACCAGATGATGCTACTAATTTTACACCTACTCTTGCTTTTGGATTTGCTTGCTTAAGATCGTAAATCAATTGTGCCAAATCCTCAATGGAATAAATATCATGGTGAGGTGGTGGTGAGATTAGAGTTACACCTGGTGTTGAATGTCTTAACTTAGCAATTTCTTCTGTAACTTTAAATCCTGGTAACTGGCCACCTTCTCCAGGTTTTGCCCCTTGTGCAATTTTAATCTCTATTTCGTTACAGTTATTAAGATATTTGAGTGTTACTCCAAATCTTGCTGAAGCTATTTGTTTAACTCTAGAGTTAGCACTGTCTCCATTTTTCATCTTAGTAAATCTTTTTTCATCTTCGCCACCTTCACCACTACAAGAGGCTCCTTTAATTCTATTCATTCCTATGGCTAAAGTTTCGTGCGCCTCTTTCGATAGTGCACCATGAGACATACTTCCACTTCCAAATCTTGTTAAAATATTTTCAATTGGTTCTACTTCCGTAATATCTAATGAAGGATTTAAATTTTTTTCTCTAAATCCAATCAAATCTCTAAGATGTATAGGTGGAAGATTATAAATACCTTCTGCATATTTTTTATAAGCTTCAAAAGAATTTGATGAAACAGCACTCTGTAAAAGATGAATGAGCTTACCTTGATATTGATGTACTTCACCATCTTTTCTGTACCTATAAATTCCTCCAATTGGTAAAACTGTATCTGTACCTTCAAATGCTTCTTTGTGAATAGTTCTTAATTTTTTTTCTATCCCATTTAAGCCTATACCTGAAATTTTTGATAAAATTCCTGGAAAATATTCTGATGCTACTGTTCTACTTAAGCCAAC
>Ga0307986_10003212_pt1 | contig 11435 bp, 9 predicted proteins | sample EllFjometageno82_FD_203170 | JGI IMG/M metagenome (GOLD analysis project Ga0307986, IMG submission 203170) | Marine microbial communities from Ellis Fjord, Antarctic Ocean - #82 | ecosystem: Environmental > Aquatic > Marine > Unclassified | place: Southern Ocean | collected 2014-10-09
AGCTGTACCTTCAGCACCTGAATCAGATTCACCATAACCTATACCATAAGCTAAAGCATCAGAAGCATTACCAGTTAGTGCAAAGTCCCAAGCGTTTCCGTTTCCACCTGAAGAAGCTCCATCAGCACTTTTAGCACCGCTACCTGATCTTGCTGCTGCGTTTAATTTAAGTCCAGCGAAAGTATTGATGTAATTAAATACACCACTATTTCCAGCTGCACCAACTAAACCACCGACAGTTAAACCATCTAAACCATCCCAGATTTCTTCTGCAGCAGTCGGTGTTTTATCATCGATAGTTGCAAGTCCTGATCCAGAACCTTGGTCAAATGCTAGTACACCAGCATCTCCCATGTCCATAGATAATCTAGCTGAAGACATACCAGCAAATTGATCCATAGAAGTTTGCATGTAAGATACAGTGTAACCATTAACTTCACCTGAAGCAGTGAATGAAAGATTAGTTTTCATTCCCCATTGGTTTCCTGTAACTTCCGTTGTGTCTTCTGTAGTATAAGTTAACATTGTAGCACCATTTACTGTCATCTCTGCTGCGTGAGCTGAGATAGCAGCAAGAGAACCAGCTAAAGCTGTTAAACCTACTTTTTTAAAGTTATTCATGTTTTATCCTTTTGTTATTGTTTTCATATATGAATTCCTACAATCTATATTTAATTTGCAATATTGGTTTTTTTTTATCATTTATTCACGTTTTTTAATTCTTATGTTGCATTAATATCACATTTTAAGCTGTTTTTTACCTATTTTTACAGTAATTTATTATAAAAGTGATAATAAAAACAATAATTAATTTATTAACCAAAATGCATACCTTGATGCTCTATAAAAAATTTCTATTAACTTTTTTTTTAATTAGTTTCTTTTCATTTAATTCTTGTGGAATCTGGAAGCCTGCGGATGCTAAAAAAGTTCCAACTAATGCATCTGATAGAGTAAAAAAAAATATGGAAGAAGGTAGGGGTTTTAGGCTTGGAAGTATTGGTAAAAATTCTAATACTTTTCAATTTGCTTCTTCAAATCCACTGTGGAGAGCTTCGTTAGAAAAATTAAGCTTTGCTCCCTTAAGCAATGTCGATTATGCTGGAGGAGTAATCGTAACCGATTGGTTTAATGATGGAAGCTCAAATGAGCAAATTAAAATTACAGTTAGATTTCTATCTAATGAAATAAGATCTGATGCATTAAATATTCAAATTCATAAAAAAATTTGTAATAATCAAAATAATTGTAAGATTAGTAAAATTGAAAATTCACTAAATAGTGAAATAAGATTTGCCATTTTAAAAAAAGCTGCACAAATTAAAAAAGCTGGTCTTGGTAAAACTAAAGATAAAATTGGTGAAGTTAAACTACCAAAAAACTTTTAATAAAAAATTAATTTAAAATTTAATAAATTAAATTATTCAAAATGGAACCTGATAGATACAATTTTAAAGTTGTTGAGGAAAAGTGGCAAAAATACTGGGAAATAAATAAGAGTTTTAAAGCGCAAATAATTAAAGACAAAAAAAAATTCTATTGCTTGGAGATGTTTCCTTACCCATCTGGAAAAATTCATATGGGTCATGTAAGAAATTATACTATTGGCGATGTTTTAGCACGATACAAATCTCTTCAAGGATATAATGTTTTACATCCTATGGGTTGGGATTCTTTCGGTATGCCCGCAGAAAATGCAGCTCGCCAAAATAAATTAGATCCTAAAGAATGGACTGAAAAAAATATTTTAACAATGAAAAACCAACTTAAAAAGCTAGGTTTTTCAATCGATTGGGACCGAGAAATATCAACCTGTTCTTCAGATTATTACAAACACCAGCAAAAATTATTTTTAGATCTTTATGATAAAGGTCTGGTTTACAAAAAGGAAAATTATGTTAATTGGGACCCAGTTGATCAAACTGTTCTAGCAAATGAACAAGTGATAGATGGTAAGGGATGGAGATCTGGTGCTGATGTTGAAAGGAAAAAACTTAACCAATGGTTTTTTAATATATCAAAATTTTCAGAGGATCTTTTAGAGGGTTTGGACGAACTTAACGAGTGGCCTAATAAAGTCAAAACTATGCAGAAGAATTGGATTGGTAAATCCCTTGGTTGTGAAATTGACTTTACAATAGAAGGTGACTCCGAAGTTAAAAATATTAAATGTTTTACCACAAGACCCGATACTTTGTTTGGGTTTTCATTTTTGGCAGTTTCAATAGATCATCCAATATCTGAATTATACAAAAATGATAAAGAATTTATTGCTTTTAAAGAAAGTTGTTCAAAAACTGGAACAACGGAAGAGGCAATAGCTCAAGCTGATAAAATTGGATTTAAAACTAATTTGCGAGCTATAAACCCCCTTGACCAAGGTCAAAAGGTTCCAGTTTATTTTGCTAATTTTGTTTTAATTGATTATGGTTTTGGAGCTGTGTTTGGTTGTCCAGCGCACGATCAGAGAGATTTGGATTTTGCTTTAAAATATAAGCTAAATGTTATTACAGTGGTTAAGCCAGCTGGTGAAGAAGATAGTTTTAAAGTTACAAATGAAGCCTACACAGGCCCAGGAATTATTTTTAATTCACAATTCTTAGATGGGTTAAGAGCCCCAGATCAATCTATTGCAAAAACAATTAAAATTTTAGAGGAAAAAAATATAGGTAAACCAAAAATTAATTTCAGATTAAAAGATTGGGGAGTTTCTAGACAAAGATATTGGGGTTGTCCTATTCCAATTGCATACAATAAAAAGGGGCAAACTATTAAAGTACCAGAAGAAAAATTACCTCTAAAGTTACCAGAAGATATAAACCTTAACACAAAGGGAAATCCTTTAGATCTCCAAGAACAATGGAAGAAAATTATAATTGATGATGAGGAATGTACTTTAGAGACTGATACACTTGATACTTTTGTCGATTCTTCTTGGTATTTTTTGAGATTTTGTTCACCGATGAACACGGAGGAGAGTTTTAAAATTAATGAAGTAAATTATTGGATGCCCGTAGATCAGTATATTGGTGGTGTTGAACACGCAATTTTACATCTCTTATATTCAAGATTTTTTACAAGAGCTTTAAATTATAAAAATGAAAAAATTAATTCTGTGGAACCGTTCAAGGGTTTATTTACACAAGGGATGGTTTGTCATGAAACTTATAAAAATAGCAATAATAAATGGTTTAGTCCTGATGAGGTTATTTCAGAAGATGGTAAAAATTATTTTAATAAAGAAAATAACTTAGAAAAAATTACCGTTGGCGCATCAGAATCTATGTCAAAATCAAAAAAAAATACTATTGATCCAGAGCAAATGATCAAAAATTATGGTGCTGATGCTGTAAGATTATTCATACTTTCTGATAGTCCACCAGAAAAAGATGTTCAGTGGTCAGAACAAGGAATGGTGGCATCTTACAAATTTGTCCAAAAATTTTGGATATTGCATAAGAAAATTGAAAAATACAAAAAGATTGAAGGCAAAGATTTTAACGAATCTATTGAAGAGTTTACTAATCAAATATTAAATAAAATTAATATAAATCTAAACAAATTTCGTTATAATGTTATTATTGCTAACTTACATGAGGTCTATAATTTTTTTAATAAAGCAATTGAAACAAAAAAAGTAGCTAATAACCTAATTAATAACTACGTAAAAATTCTGACAGTAATGCTTCCTATAACGCCCCACCTTGCTACTGAGTGTTTATCTGAAATAACTGGCAGTAAGACATTCTCTTGGCCCACCTTAGATAATAAATATCTTGAAAAAAAAAGTAACAATATAGTTATCCAAATAGATGGAAAAAAAAGAAGCATAATTTCAACAGAAAACAGTATGGAAGAAAAGGATTTAATTGAAAAAATCAAGCAAACTAAAGAATTACAAAAGTTTTTAAATGGTAAAAAAATTATTAAAAGTATCTTTATAAAAGATAAGTTAATAAACTTAATTTTAAAATGACTATGAAAAAAATTTCCATAATTCTTTTATTTTTAATGTTAACTAATTGTGGTTACGATGCAATTTACTCAAAAAATAATAGTTTAAATGTATTGGTGAATAAAATTGAAACAAGTGGCAATAAAAACATAAACAGAATTATTGTTTCCTCTATTAAGGTGGAAGAAAAAAAAGCAGGTTATCAAATAAAATTAGTCAGTACTAAAAATTCAGAAGTTGTATCAAAGGATGGTACTGGAAATGCATCAATTTACAGGACTACAATAATTGTAGATTTCTTATTAAGTGATCAAGCTAAAACCATTAAGCAAAAAAAATTTAGTGCTAGCTTTACATACAGTAATATTAAAAATAAATTTGATTTAAAACAATACCAAAAAAATGTTGAAATTAATTTAATTAATAAAATTACAGAAGAAATTTTTACATTTTTAAAAACATAACCCATGATAATTAAGTCTTTTGAATTAGTAAAAATTGATTTTAAAGATAAATATTTTTTTTTATTATATGGACAAAATGAAGGTCATAAAAAGCAAATTATTGATGAAAAATTTAAAAAATTACACAAAGAAAGTACCTATCTATATGAGGAAAGTGAAATCCTTCAAAATGAAGGAGAGTTTTTTAACAATGTTTTATCAAAATCATTTTTTGAAAAAGAAAAATTAATTATTATTTCTAGAGTTACAGATAAGATTAAATTTTTAATTGAAGAATTGTTAGAAAAGAATATTGAAGATCTAACTTTAGTCTTAAATGCCAGCATATTAGAAAAGAAGTCTAAACTAAGAGTTCTTTTTGAAAAGGGTAAAAAAACATTTTGTATTCCGTTTTATGAAGATAATACACAAACTTTGTCTGGAATAGTAAGTAAATTTTTTAGAGATAAAAAATTTCCTATTTCCAATGAATCAATAAATCTAATTGTTCGAAGGTCCAGAGGTGACAGGCAAAATCTTAATAACGAACTAGAAAAAATACAAAGTTTTATTGCAAATAAGAATAAAATTGAAATTAATGATCTTTTAAAACTTACAAATCTAGCTGAAAATTATTCTGTATCTGAGTTAATCGATAATTGTTTAGCTAAGAACAAAAAAAAAATTGCCCATATTCTGAACGAAAATAATTATTCCTTAGAAGACTGCATACTGATTATTAGAACTTTCTTAATAAAAGCTAAAAGACTTTTAAAATTAAATAAAGGAATAGATAATAAAAAAAATATTGATGAGGTTATTTCTGCATTCAAACCCCCTATTTTTTGGAAGGATAAAGAGGTTGTTAAGCAACAGGTAAAAAGTTGGTCTTACAAAAATATAGAAAATTTAATATATGAAATTAATGAAACCGAACTTTTAATAAAAAAAAATTCTGCTAGCTCAGTTAACATTTTATCTAATTTTATTATTGAACAAACAACAGTAATTAGTAATTAGACTTAATTATCTCTATAATTTTATTAAACTGATCGAGATCTTTGTATTCGACAACTATTGATCCTGTATTATTTTTTTTGTTATTTATTGAAATATTTAGTCCAGTTTTTTCTATAATTGAAGATTCAAGAGCTAATAAATTTGAATCTTTTGAAGATTTAAACGAACTTTTTTTTATTTTAAAAATTTTTACAAAATTTTCAGCTTGTCTTACTGAAAGTTTTTTTTCGATAATTTTGTTTGCAACAAATGTTGCATTATGCAAACCAACTAGAATCTTCGCATGACCTGGAGATATTTTTTTTATTTCTATTAATTTTAAAACTTCTTCGGGCAAACCTAATAACCTTAAGTGATTTGCTATGTGGCTTCGGCTTTTACCAATGAATTTAGCAACTTTTTCTTGGTCATATAAGAATTCCTTGATCAATCGTTGATAACCCCTCGCTTCTTCAATTGCATTAAGATCATTTCTTTGGACGTTTTCAACTATTGCAAATTCTAGTGATTTTAAATCATCTGCCTCTGTAATAACAACGGGCACTTGATGTAGCCCTGCTTTTTGGGCTGCGATCCATCTTCTTTCTCCAGCAATTATTTCGTATTTTGATTTATCATCATTCGATTTTCTTACGATAATTGGCTGCACAATTCCTCTTTCTCTAATCGAGTTTGCCAAGTCCAGCAAACTTTCCTCATCAAATATTTTTCTAGGTTGAAATTTATTACTAACTAGGTCGCTTATAGCTAATTTATTTATATCTATTTCTGATTTTGTTTCTCCAATTAATGATGACAAGCCCCTACCCAAGCCTTTTTTAATTTTACCCGTATCCACTATGCTGCGCTCCCTATTGTTTCATCTTGATTAATGAATTCGTCTGTAAAGCTGTAATATGATTTGCTACCTGGACACGATCTGTCATATATTAAAACTGGCATCCCATGGGACGGTGCCTCTGATAGTCTTACATTTCTAGGAATTACTGTGACATAAACTTTTTCATTAAAATAATCTCTTGCTTCCTTTTCGACTTGAGATGAAAGTTTATTTCTTTTGTCATACATGGTTAAAAGAATTCCTCTTATCTTTAATTCGGGGTTTAGATTTGCTTTTATCCTCTCTATTGTTTTCATCAGTTGAGTTAGGCCCTCTAATGCAAAAAATTCAGTTTGTAACGGTACTACAAGTGAGTGTGATGATACTAGAGCCATTACAGTTAATAAACTTAGTGATGGAGGACAATCTATTAATATATAATCATAAAATCCTCTAAAATCATTTAAATAAGCGGTTAATTTAAGCTTTAATATAAACGCTCTATTGTTATCTCCAGCAGTCTCCACCTCCAATCCTGACAGGTCTACATTTGAGGTTATAATATCTAAGTTTTGAAACTCTGTTTTTTTAATTACTTCAGAAATTGTCTTTGTTCCATTTAAAATTCCATAAATGGTTTGATCAGAGCTTTCTAAATTAGAAAGACCAAGACCTGTGGTTGCATTTCCTTGAGGGTCTAGGTCTATAACTAAAATTTTTTTCCCTTGTTGCGACAAACCTGCTGCGAGATTAATTACTGTTGTTGTTTTTCCAACACCGCCCTTTTGATTTATTATTGAAATAATTTGCATATTATTTTTTTTTGATATTTTTTATGTTTAACAAAAAAGATTCCTCACTTGTTAAACTTTTTTTCTCTGTATACTCTAAATCCCAACCCTTTAAAGTTTCTTTTAATGCCTCTTTTCCATTTTTTCCCATAAATATGATTATATTTTCAAAACTAGTAAAATTATTGTGAACTAAATCAAGAATAACTCGTATTGGCTTAAATGCTCTAGCCATTATAGTTCCTGTTTCTATTCCCTTAACATCAAAGATATTTTCTTCAAAAACTTCAGTTTTTAATTCTAATTTTCTTGATACTTCTCTTAAAAAAAAGCTCTTGTGGTGACTTTTCTCATATAAATTGATTTTTATATTTTTTTTTAAATTTTTCATAATTATAGCCACCACAATTCCAGGCATTCCACCTCCTGTACCTAAATCTATGGTCGTATTATGATTTAAATCAATTAAATCATATATTTGCGCTGAATCTATAATATGTCTTTCCCTTATAACGCTATCTTTTGCAGTTTCTTTACTAATAATATTAATTTCCTGATTTTTCTCCTGTATCATACTAATAAGAGATTCAAAATCTATACATGTTTCACGTGAAATATTTAGATCATTTAGTAATGAATATTTTTTTTGGATATCTTCCATTAAGCTATATGCTTAATAGACCTTCTTTTAACATGTGACAACAAAATATATACTGCTGCTGGCGTAATTCCATCAATTCTCAAGGCCTGACCCATCGTTTTGGGTTTAATTAATTTAAACTTAGCTTTAACTTCATTAGAAAGTCCAGATAAACTATTATAATTAACATTATCTGGAATAACCAAATTTTCATCTCTTTTAAAAGCTAAAATATCAGCCTTTTGCTTTTTTAAATAACCTCTATAATGAGCATTAATTTCAATCTGCTCGTCAATTTCATTGTTAAAAAAGGGAATATCTGGCCATATTTTTCTTATTATTTTCATGTCAACACCCTTTTGGGTTAAAATTTCGTTAGAGTATCTAAGAACGCCGTCTTTTGCTATTCTGATACCAAAACTAGTTATTTTTGAAGGAGAAATACTTAAATTGTTCATTTTTTTAGTTATCACAGCAATATTATCGGACTTATCTTCAAAAATATCCTTTCTTATACCTTTAACTAAACCTATTTTAATAGCTTTAGCTGTTAATCTTTGGTCTGCATTATCTGCTCTTAGACTTAATCTGTATTCAGCTCTTGAAGTAAACATTCTATAAGGCTCAGCCACACCTTTTGTGACTAGATCGTCTATCATAACACCAATATAAGCATCTGACCTATCCAATATAAATGGCTCAACATTCTTAATTGCCAAGGCAGCATTTACTCCAGCCATAAGACCTTGGGCTGCGGCTTCCTCATATCCTGTGGTACCGTTTATCTGTCCTGCTAGATATAAATTATGGATTTTCTTAGTTTCAAGAGTCAACAATAGTTCCCTAGGATCAATATAGTCATATTCTATGGCATATCCCGGTCGTAACATTTTTACGTTCTCTAAACCAATGATATTGTTACATATTTCTTGTTGTATGGCAGCTGGTAATGAGGTGGATATACCATTTGGGTAAATTGTATGATCATTTAGACCTTCTGGCTCTAAAAATATTTGATGGCGACTCTTATCGGCAAATTTAACAATTTTATCTTCTATTGATGGACAGTATCTTGGGCCTACACCTTTTATACTTCCTGAGTACATCGCACTCTTAGATAAATTCTTTTCTATAATTTTATGAACCTTCTCGTTGGTGTAAGTCATTCGACAAGAAACTTGTTTATTTAAATTTTTTTTTGTTAGGAAAGAAAAGAAATAAGGATCATCATCTGCAAACTGTTCCTCTAAATTTTCAAAATTAATAGTTCTAGCATCAAGTCTGGGAGGCGTACCTGTTTTGAGTCTTCCTATTTTAAAATTATATTTTTCGAGCTGTTCACTTAAACCTGTTGAGGGCTTCTCATTGTATCGTCCGGCTGGGGTCGTCTCTTCTCCAATATGAATTGTACCATTCAAGAAAGTTCCCGTTGTTAGTATAAGCTTCTTACATGATATTTTTTTTCCCTTCTGAGTCTGAAAGCCACTTATCGTATTTTTATCAAAAATAAACTTTATTACCGGATCGCTAAAAACTGTTAAATTACAATAGTTTAGGAGTTTTTTTTGCATAAACTCTCGATAAAGAAATCGATCAGATTGGGTTCTTGGACCTCTGACGGCTGGTCCTCTACTCCTATTTAATAATCTAAATTGGATACCTGACTTGTCTGCTGCCTCACCCATTAAACCATCAAGAGCATCTATTTCTCTTACGAGATGGCCTTTTCCTAAACCACCGATGGCTGGGTTACATGACATCTCTCCAATAGTTTCAATTTTGTGTGTGAACAAAGCTGTGTTGACACCAAGACGTGCAGATGCTGCTGCAGCCTCACATCCTGCGTGCCCACCACCTATAACCACAACATCAAATGATAAATCATTTTTCATAACTTAAATTTATAGCCGATAGAAGTTTTTACAAGATGAGAGTAAAAATAATTAAATTATTTTAACATCTAATTATTAGAGAAAAAATTACGAAAATTGTTTTAAATAATAGAAATAAGTGTTGTTTATCAATATAAATCATCAAAATTGCACCAAATATCGCGTTAAAACAAACTATTCTTAAAAAAAAAAAATGTTGATAAACAATGCTTATTTGACAGAATTCACTGCAGCTTTTATTTTCCGATACAAAAATCGTTAAAAATACTACCTAGAATTTCTTCTACATCAACCTTCCCAACTATCATTCCAAGCTGTCGTGTTGCTAAACGAAGATCTTCAGCTGCTTTGTCAAAATCTGCAGCTTCATTTTTTTTTTCAAAATCTCTTAGATGTTCAAAGCATTTTTCAAGATGTTGTCTATGTCTCTCACGTGTAATTAAAATGTCATCACTTGTAATAAATTTATTTTTTAATTTACTTTTTATTTTTGCAATTAATTCATCTATATTTAAATTATCTTTTACAGAAATTGAAACGTAATCAATTTTTTTGATTTCTAATTTTATCTCCTCTCTTACTAAATCTGATTTATTAACAACTAGTATGGAATTTTCGTCTAACAAACTCTTTAAAACCCCACTGATACCAACACTTTTAGCGTCAATTACTACGAGTTTAAGGTCTGCATCTTCAGCTCTTTTTAAAGCTAATTTAATTCCTTTTTTTTCGATTTCATTTTCAGAATCTCTAATTCCTGCAGTATCTGAAATTATTACTGGGTAACCATCGATACTTAAATGTATTTCTATAACATCTCGTGTTGTACCTGCAATTTCTGAAACTATTGCAGCATCTCGATTTGATAAAAGATTTAACAAACTTGATTTTCCTGCATTGGTAGGACCTATTATTGCAATTTTAAAGCCTTCTCTAATTCTTTCCCCAACTTTCTGGTCGTTCAATATTTTAAGAATTTTTATTGAAGCGTCTTTGGAATCTTTTTTAATTTTATTGAGAATATCTTTAGGTAAATCTTCATCTGGAAAATCTATTTTTGCTTCAACATGTGATAAGATTTTTAAAAGTTTTTCTCTCAGGTAATTGAATTGATCTGAAGATCTTCCATTCATAATTTTTATTGCTTGTTGTCTTTGGATTTCTGTTTCTGCAGAAATTAGATCTGCAATGCTCTCGGCTTTGAGTAAGTTTATCTTTCCATTTTGAAAAGCTAACTTTGTAAACTCTCCTGGTTCAGCTAAACGACAGTTTTCTATTTGTGAAATAGAGCGGTGTAGGGCGTCAATTACTGCCTTGCTACCATGCACATGGAATTCAGCCATATCCTCACCTGTATAGCTCTGAGGTCCGGGAAACCACAGTATTAGACCCTCATCAATAAGCTCAGAAGTACCTATTTTATTGATTTTTCTTAATGTTGCAACTCTTGGCCTGGGTGCTACTTTTTTAGTTAGTATTTTTATTACTTTGGAAGTTTCTTCTCCAGAAACTCTAATTATCGCTACACCTGAAATACCTGGGCCAGTTGATAAAGCATAAATTGTCATGCAAATATTATAACTTCAAATTTGTATATCTGAAAACTTTAAATGAGCAGGTAAAAGTATTCTAAGCTGGTTTATTCATCGAACTAAAGAAATCTGCATTACTTTTTGTTTCTTTAAGTTTTGAATTAATAAATTCAATAGCATCCATAGTTCCCATAGGACTGATGATTCTTCTTAACACATTCATTTTTGAAAGGTCATCTTTATCAAACAATAATTCTTCTCTTCTAGTTCCAGATTTAGTTATATCAATTGCAGGGTAAATTCTTTTTTCTGCAATTTTTCTATCAAGAACAGTTTCACTGT
>Ga0307986_10003214_pt1 | contig 11433 bp, 13 predicted proteins | sample EllFjometageno82_FD_203170 | JGI IMG/M metagenome (GOLD analysis project Ga0307986, IMG submission 203170) | Marine microbial communities from Ellis Fjord, Antarctic Ocean - #82 | ecosystem: Environmental > Aquatic > Marine > Unclassified | place: Southern Ocean | collected 2014-10-09
TTCAGCTCTTTTAACCGCTTCCTTATCTAATAAACTCATTATTCAACTAACAATTGATTGATAATCTTAATTTAAACAGTCTAATACATATGTAAATAATGCATAGGTGATATTTATTAAATACGCAATATTAATCAATTTTTTTTGATAATATATTGTAACAGAATTTATAAAGGAGAAAAAATGAGTGCTAAAAATATTTTAAAATTCATGAAAGAAAAGGAAGTGGAATTTGTTGATCTGAGATTTACAGATCCAAAAGGTAAACTTCAGCATTTAACTATGGATGCCACTATTGTTGATGAAGAAATGATTAATGACGGTGTTTTTTTTGATGGCTCTTCTATTGCTGGATGGAAAGCAATTAATGAATCTGACATGATACTTAAACCTGATTCAGATAGAATGATTATGGATCCTTTTACCTCTCATAATACTCTTATTCTGTTCTGCGATATTTTGGATGCAGTTAAAAGAACTCCTTATGAAAGAGACCCAAGAAGTATAGCTAAAAAAGCTGAAGCTTATTTAGAAAAATCTGGAATTGGTGATAAGGCATTCTTTGGTCCAGAACCTGAGTTTTTTGTATTTGATGATGTGAGAATTAAAAACGACCCTAATGATACTGGTTTTAAAATTGACAGTAAAGAGGGTCCATATAATTCTGGTACAGAATATCCAAATGGTAATATGGGCCATAGACCTCCTGTAAAAGGTGGATATTTTCCAGTTCCTCCAGTTGATAGTGAACAAGATATGCGAAGTGAGTATTTAAAAAGTCTAAGAGAAGTTGGGATTAAAGTTGAGAAACATCACCATGAAGTTGCTCCTAGTCAACATGAACTTGGTATGTATTTTGGTACTTTAGTTGACCAAGCTGACAATGTTCAGCTATACAAATATGTAGTTCAAATGGTTTCTCATTCTTTTGGGAAAACTGCAACATTTATGCCTAAACCTGTAGCTGGTGATAATGGATCTGGAATGCATATTCATCAATCTATATGGAAGGGTAAAATACCAATTTTTTCTGGAGATGCCTATGCTGGCTTATCTCAAACAGCTCTATATTATATAGGTGGAATTTTAAAACATGCAAAAGCAATCAATGCTTTTGCCAACTCAACTACTAATAGTTACAAAAGATTAATACCAGGATTTGAAGCTCCAGTACTACTTGCCTACTCTGCAAGAAATAGATCTGCTTCCTGCAGAATTCCAATTACTTTAAGTAAAAGTGGAGCTAGATGTGAAATTAGATTCCCAGATGCTGCTGGAAATCCATACTTAACTTTTGCTGCAATGCTTATGGCTGGTCTAGATGGAATCAAAAAGAAAATTAATCCGGGTAAGTCTTTTGATAAGGACTTATATGAATTGCCACCAGAAGAGGTAAAAAATATTCCGACTGTTTGTGGTTCTTTAAGAGAAGCTATGGAAAGTTTAGATAAAGATAGAGATTTTTTAACTGAAGGTGGTGTATTTACTGATGATCAAATCGATGCCTACATTGCATTAAAATTTGAAGAGATCCATAAGTTTGAGCACGCACCACACCCTGTAGAGTTTGAAATGTATTATAGTAGTTAGAAATAATTACTGTTTAGTTGTTGCAATTGTATCTTTATTAATTCCTTTTTTAACTACGTAATCTTGTGTGCCATTAGCACCAGTGTTCACTTCTTTGCGAAGAACTTTAAAAAAAGATCTTTCTTTTAAAGATTTTTCAAGTGACTTAACTAAATTTTTAAATTCAAATTTATTCATAAACAAAATGTATAATAGATATGCAAATAATGCAAGGCAGCTATGATTAAAGTGGGTATTTATACCTTAAATGACTCTCCACAACCACAACGCTCAGATTCATTAGGATTATTGAATACAAAAGACGATGAAAATTCCTCTTTTTTGTAGTCCATTTCAGTACCAAGCAGATACATTATAGCAGCAGCATCTACAAAAACCTTAACACCTTTATCTTCAATCACTTCGTCATTTGGATTAACTTCCTTAGCATATTCCATAACGTAAGACATACCAGCACATCCACCAGACTTAACTGCTACTCTTACTCCAACAGAATTAGATTCAACGCTAGCCATAATTTCTTTAATTCGGTTAGCAGCATTGTTGCTTAATTTAATAATTTGATTCATTACAAATTTAACTCCAATTTTGCAGCTTCAGACATCATATCTTTATTCCAAGGTGGTTCAAAAACTAAATCAAGATCAACTTTTTCAATACCTTCAACATTCATAGCACTATCCTTCACTTCTTTAGGTAAGGTTTCAGCAACAGGACAATTGGGCGAGGTTAATGTCATTATAATTTTAGCTGTGTTATTATTTTCAACTTTAACATCATAGATTAAACCAAGTTCATAAATATTAACTGGTATTTCAGGGTCATAAATTTTTCTGATTTCTTCAATTATTTCTTTTTTTAAATCCATTTTAATCTACTTTCTCAATATTAATTTCTTCTTGAGTATTGTCAATTGCAGAAATTAAAGTATGCCAAGATAAAGTAGCACATTTAACTCTCATTGGATATTGTTTTACTCCTGACAAGCACATAAGCTTAGTTTTTTCATCTTCTTTTAAATTTTTTGATTTTAATTCTGGATTTTCTTTAATCATACCTAAAAAATCATTTACAATTTCCTTAACTTCAGGTTCTTCTTTTCCTTTTATTAAATCTGTCATAATTGAAGCTGAAGCCATTGAAATAGCGCAGCCACTTCCCTCAAAAGATATATCTTCAACTTTTTTTTTTTCATCTAACTTTAAATAAATATGAACATTATCTCCACATAAAGGATTATTTCCTTTTGCATCTTTATTAAAATTGTCTGTCTTTCTCAAATTTCTTGGGTTTTTTCCATGTTCTAAAATAATTTCTTGATAAAGTTCTTTGATATTCATTATAAATTAAAAATTTTTTTACAGTTGTTTATTGAGCTGTTAAGTTGGTCCAAATCGTCTTTTGTATTGTAAACTCCTAAAGAAGCACGTGCACTTGCTGAAATTCCTAATTTGTCATGTAAGATTTGACAACAGTGATGTCCTGCTCTTATAGCAACACCATCTTCATCTAGTATGGTGGCTATGTCATGTGGGTGCACACCTTCTATAGTAAAAGACAAAACTGCAGCTCTATTTTTAGGATTACCTATTAATTTAACAGAATTATTTTTTCTTAAAATTTCTTGACCATATTCTATTAATTCTTGCTCATGTTTAATCATGTTTTCTATTCCTACTTTTTCTAAAAACTTTATAGATTGGTCAAAAGCAATAACTTGTGCGGTCGCCATCGTTCCAGCTTCATACTTGTTTGGTAAATCTCCATAAGTAATACTGTCTTTTTTAACATCATTAATCATTCCTCCACCACCTTGGTAAGGAGGTAATTGCTCTAACCATTTTTTTTTGGCATAAAGCACTCCAAGTCCAGTTGGTCCATACATTTTATGACATGAAATAGCATAAAAATCACAGCCAATGTCTTGCATATCAAGCTTTAAATGAGGAGCACCCTGACAACCGTCAACTAAAACTGCAATCCCCTTTGAATGAGCCAACTCAGTAATTTCTTTAACTGGCAAAATAGCTCCTGTCACATTAGATAAATGAGTAATAGCAATTAATTTTGTTTTTGAAGTAATTTTTTTTTCAATATTTTCAAGGGTGATTTCGCCATCATCGTTGATTTCTGCAAATTCAATCTTAATCCCTTTTGATTGTCTTAAAAAGTGCCAAGGCACATAATTAGAGTGATGTTCAAGTTCTGTTATAAGAATTTCATCACCTTGTTCTAAATATTTTTGGCCAAAAGTATTAGCTACAAGATTGATTGCTTCAGTAGCACCCTTGGTAAATACGATTTCATTTTTATCTTTAGCATTAATATATTTTTGAACAGAAGACCGTGTATTTTCATAAAGATTGGTTGCTGCCACAGCTAAGTAATGAACACTTCTGCCTGTATTTGAAAATTCATTAGTATAAAATTCATTTACTCTGTCAATTACTGATAGTGGTTTTTGAGATGAGTTAGCACTATCAAGATAAACAAGATCATTATTGTGAATCTTATTATTAAATATTGGAAATTCTTTTTTTATATCGGATATACTCATTCTGATATTCCTATCAAATTTTTAATTAAATCTTTAATTTCTAAATCTGTAATTTTTTCAACTGCATCCAGTAGAAAACCATTAATTAATAATTCTTTTGATTGTTGGTGACTCAAACCACGTGACATCAAATAAAATATTGCATCTTCGTCTAAATTTCCAGATGTTGCTCCATGAGAGCACTTCACATCATCTGCATAGATCTCAAGTTCTGGTTTTCCATCAAATTCAGTATTCTCATTTAATAATAGGGCTTTACTAAGTTGATACCCATTTGTTTTTTGAGCTTTTGCATCTACATAAATTTTGCCTTGATAAATGCCTTTGGCATTATCATTTAAAACGCTTTTTATTAACTGATAACTTTTTGTGTTTTCAGCTAGGTGATTAATATTAGTTTTAATTTCATGGTGTTGTGAATCAGCTAAATTTATTATTCCATTAATAAAAGCTGAACTGTACTCATCATTTAAATTACAATTAATTTCATTTTTTATAAATTTAGACCCAGTCGAAAAAATAAAATTTTCTGAGATACTATTTTTTTTTAAATTAATATTATTGTAGCAGTATTTAATATTAGAGTTTTTTTTATGATCAATTTTATAATTTTTAAGAATAGAATCCTGACCGATATCAAAATTTTGAACTATATTTATAAAATTATTTTCAGAATTATCATCAAATAAATTAATAAGTTTTAAGCTGCTGTTTTTTTCAAGAATAATATCTGTTTTTAAATTGAGTGCTGTTGATTTGAGCTCTTTAGTAGTGATATTGTAAATAATTAAAGGCTTATTTAATGAATAACTCTCTTTAACTATCACTCTAATATAACTAAAATTAAGAGCATTATTTAATGAGACTAATGGATTAACTTCTTTAAAGTTTTCATTTTGATTTAAATCTCTTGTTAATAAAACTTTAGTTTCATCTTCGTGACTAAGGTCGATATCTGAAATTACCCCATTAATAAAAGTTATCTTGTTGTGTTCAAATTTGTCAATGAAGATAGTTTCATCAATTTTACTTAGCTCTAATTCATTATGGAAGCATAAATTATTAATATTAGAAGAAATTATTTGATTTAAATCTGAAAATTTCCAGTCTTCTACTCTTTTGTTTGGAAAACCATTTTCTATAAATTGATTAAAATTTTTTTTTCTAGACTCAATATTTTCATTAGAAAGTTTTAAACTTCCAACTATCTTTTCAAAGTCTACTTTTAATTGTTCTATCATTTAACTTAAGCTTTCGTAACCTTTGCTTTCAAGTTCTAATGCAAGCTCTGATCCACCTGATTTAACTATTTTTCCATTAATTAAAACATGTACAAAATCTGGTTTTATATATTCTAATAATCTTTGATAGTGGGTAATAATTAAAAAGGAACTTTCTTTACTTCTTAGTGCATTGACACCTTCAGAAACTATTTTTAACGCATCAATATCCAAACCAGAATCTGTTTCATCCAAAATAGATAATTTTGGATTTAAAATAGACATTTGTAAGATTTCATTTTTTTTCTTTTCACCACCAGAAAAGCCAACATTTAGCTGTCTACTTAAAATTTTTTCATCAAATTTTAACTCTGCTGCTTTTTTTTTAACTAATTTTAAAAATTCAATTGCATCTAATTCTTTCTCACCTTTTGCTTTTTTAATTGCGTTTAATGATGTTTTTAAAAAGATATTTGTATTAACACCTGGAATTTCTAAGGGATACTGAAATGCCAAAAATATTCCTTTATGTGCTCTTTCTTCAATTTCTAAATCCAATAAGTTTTCATTTAAATATTTAACATCTCCACTTACTATGTAGCCTTTCTTCCCCGATAGAACGTTTGATAGTGTGCTTTTACCAGATCCATTTGGGCCCATAATTGCATGTACTTCACCTGGCTTAATTTTTAAATTCAACCCCTTTAATATTTCTTTATTATCAATTTTTGCTCTTAGATCTTTAATTTGTAACATTTACCCAACACTTCCTTCTAAACTAATACCTACTAATTTTTGTGCCTCTACAGCAAACTCCATTGGAAGTTGCTGCAACACTTCTTTACAAAAACCATTAACAATTAAACTAACTGCCTCTTCTTGATTTAAACCTCTTTGATTGCAATAAAATAATTGTTCGTCACTAATTTTTGAAGTTGTTGCTTCATGTTCTATATTAGAACTTGAGTTTTTATTTTTTATATAGGGTACTGTATGTGCACCACACTTATTTCCCATCAATAAAGAATCACATTGAGTAAAATTTCTAGCATTATCAGCATTTCTGGCAATATCCACTAACCCTCTATAAGTATTGTCAGCAAAACCAGCCGATATACCTTTTGAAATTATTTTACTTTTTGTATTTTTTCCAAGATGAATCATTTTTGTACCAGTATCTGCTTTCTGATGATTATTGGTTATAGCTATTGAATAAAATTCTCCAACAGAGTTATCTCCTTTTAAAATACAGCTTGGATATTTCCAGGTAATTGCTGAACCTGTCTCAACTTGTGTCCACGAAATTTTTGAATTTTTTCCTTTGCACAACCCTCTCTTGGTAACAAAATTATAAATCCCTCCTTTTCCATCTTTATCACCTGGGTACCAATTTTGTACAGTTGAGTATTTAATTTCAGCATCATCAAGTGCAATTAATTCTACGTTAGCAGCATGTAATTGATTTTCATCTCTCATTGGCGCTGTACATCCCTCTAGATAACTAACATAACTTTTCTTGTCAGCAATAATTAATGTTCTTTCAAATTGACCTGTCTCTGTAGCGTTAATTCTAAAATATGTTGAAAGCTCCATTGGACATCTGACACCTTCTGGAATGTAAACAAATGAACCATCTGTAAATACTGCAGAATTTAATGTTGCAAAGTAATGATCTGACAAAGGAATTACTGATCCAAGGTATTTTTTTACAAGTTGAGGGTGATCCTGAATTGCTTCAGACATTGAGCAAAAAATTATTCCTTTTTTATTTAACTCACCTTTAAAAGTTGTTGCTACAGAAACTGAATCAAATACCGCATCTACAGCTATACCATTTAATCTTGCTTGTTCTTGCAATGGTATTCCTAGTTTTTTATAAGTCTCAAGTAGCTTTGGATCTAACTCATCTAAACTTTTAGGTTTATCATCCATACTTTTTGGTGCAGAATAATAATAAAGATCTTGATAGTCTATTTTAGGATATTTTGGTTTTTGCCAATTTGGCTCTTTTAATTGTTTTAATCTTTCAAAGGCTTTAAGTCTCCAATCAAGCATCCACTTGGGTTCTTTTTTTATATTTGAAATAAATTTAATAACCTCTTCATTTAATCCTTTAGGCGCTCTTGTATTTTCAATATCAGTTGAAAAACCATATTTATAATCTTTTAATTTTTCTATTTCTTTTTCTCTAGCGTCCATTTTAATTTCTACTTTCTAAGGAGTTACTTATAAGGTCTTTTAAATTTTTTTTTTCAAAGAAGTTATTAATGTGTATTTCAAGTTCATCCCATAAATTGTGGGTAATACACTTTGATGTTTTGCCATTACATCCTTTTTTAGATTCTTTTTTACATTGAACAGTTTTAACCTCTTCGTCTACAGCATTAAGTATATTGGCTAATTTAATTTGAGCAGGATCTTTACTTAAAATATATCCACCATTAGTGCCTCTAATACTTTTTACTATTTCATTTTTTTTCAACTTTGAAAATATTTGCTCTAAAAAATCTAGGGATATTCCTTGTCTTAAAGATATGTCTCTTAACGATACAGGATTAACACTATTAAACTTGGCTAGATCAGCTAAAGCCATGACAGCATATCTACCTTTTGATGTTAATTTCATATTTACCCTTATTTATATGATCTTTTTATACAAACCTGACTGTTTTAGTCAAGTATAGATTACTTAAGAAAGTTAACATATTGTCGCTTACTTATGATAAATGTAATTTTTTTTTGAGAATAATAATCAATAACATTTATGGATAACAAAATAGTAGAAATTTTTATACCGGGTCCAGCAGGTAGACTGGAAGCTAAATATTATAAAAGTAACAAAAATACATCTCCTATTGCTTTGGTTCTGCAGCCACATCCTCAATATGGTGGCACTATGAACAATAAAGTTGTTGTTGACACTTTTCATACTTTTATGGAAAATGATTTTTCAGTTTGTAGAGTAAATTTTAGAGGTGTTGGAAAAAGTGATGGTGAATTTGACAATGGGCAAGGTGAACTTGCTGATGCTGCAGCGTCATTAGACTGGCTTGAGAGAGAAAATTTTGACAATTCTCAATGCTGGGTTTCAGGATTTTCTTTTGGTTCATTAATAGCAATGCAATTATTAATGAGAAGACCAGAAATAAATAGGTTTATAGCTATCTCTCCTCAACCTAATGTTTATGATTTTTCATTTCTTTCTCCTTGTCCAACTTCAGGATTAATGATTTATGGTAAAAAAGATGAGTTAGTTCCTTTAGAAAGTATTTTAGAACTTGATAAAAGACTTAGCGCTCAAAAAAGTATTAAAGTTGATTTTCAAACTATTCCAGAGGCAAATCATTTTTTTTCGCAAAATGAGGATTTACTTGCTAAAAATTTAGATAAATATATTAAAAAAGAAAGTAGTCTTTTTAAAAATTTGTAACTATAACTCCACCAGTTGTAGGATCCTTACATCCGGTAGTACCTGGAAATGAAATTGGAAAACCTAAATAAGATCTAATTGCAAGATAGGCAAAAGCTTGAGACTCCACAAAATCTCCATCAACATTATAATCATCTATCAGTTGAATATTTTTTTTAGAAAATTTTTTAATCCTCTCCATAAGTAATATATTTTTTCTTCCACCTCCACATACTAATATTGTAAAATCTAAACCTGGATGTTCATATTCTAAACGTGCCAGAGGTATAGCAATTAATTTTGCAGTAATTTCTGTTAAAGTTGCAGCACCATCTTCAACACTTAAGTCTTCTACAATAGAAAAAAATCCTGAATAATCTTTAATATCTTTTGTTCGTTTAGGAGCAAAAGAAAAATTAGTTCCAACAAACATACCTTCAATACAGTTTTCAAGATTAACTCTTTCTTCTAAAGCCATATTTATTGCTTCATCAACTTTTCCTTTTCTAGCTAATTTTCCATTTTTATCATAATTTCCTTTTTTATTTTTTCTGATCCATTCATCAATCATACAATTTCCAGGTCCTATATCTTTACTTGTTAACCGATCATCTTTTTCATAATTTTTTATAGTTGTAATGTTTGCTATGCCACCAATATTTAATATACATACTGGTGGTACAATTTTATTTTGTTTAACTAATAGCCTGTGAAAAACTGGCGCTATAGGAGCTCCTTCACCACCATTTTTTAGATCATTTTGTCTAAAATCATAAACAACAGTTTTTCTTGTAAGTTTTGAAAGAAGTTTTCCATCACCAATTTGCATAGAAATTTTTTCTTTAGCATTATGAAAGATGGTTTGACCATGAAATCCTATAAAATCTACCTTTAATTTTTTTTTTTTGAGAATTTTCTCTACTGACTCTGCATGAAAAATCGTTAACTCTTTCTCAACAGATTTTATTTGTTTTTGATTTTTTTTTAAGTCTTTTGATGTTTTTATTTTATCTCTAAGTTTCGTTAAATTATTATTAATGTTCTTCGGGTATTTGAAGTATTTGTCTAAAATTGCCTTATATTTGGATTTTCCATCTGTTTGAATAATTGAAGCATCCACTCCATCCATTGAAGTTCCACTCATTAAACCCAGTGCTGTATAAATTTTTTCCATTCTTATTTTTTTTTATAAAAATTTGTATATTGTAGAATCATATACTTATGAATAAATTTTTAAAAGAATTTAAAGATAGAGGATTTTTCTACCAATGCACTGGCGAAGATGCTCTATCTAAACTGTTAGATAAAGAAAAAATCAATGGATATATAGGTTTTGATTGTACAGCTGAAAGTTTACATGTTGGTAGCTTACTTCAAATAATGTGTTTGAGATTATTACAAAAGCATGGTCATCGTCCAATAGTGTTGTTAGGTGGTGGAACCACTAGAATTGGCGATCCATCGGGAAAAGATAAAACAAGGAAAATTTTAGGTGAAGATGAAATTGAAAAAAATATTAAAAATATAGAAAAAATATTAAAAAATTTTTTAGATAATAAAGATCCCAAAACAAAACCTATATTTGTAAATAACTATTCATGGCTAAAAGGATTGAACTATATTTCTTTTTTAAGAGATATAGGAAAACACTTTACAATAAATAAAATGTTAAGCTTTGATAGTGTTAAAACTAGATTGGAAAGGGAGCAGTCCTTAAGCTATATGGAGTTTAATTATATGATTCTTCAAGCTTATGATTTTTTAGAATTAAATAAAAAAGAAAATTGTTCTCTTCAGATAGGTGGGTCTGATCAATGGGGCAATATTGTAAATGGCGTTGATTTGATAAAAAGACATTCAAATAAACATGCTTATGGTCTAACAACTCCCTTAATAACTTTAGCATCTGGTGCAAAAATGGGAAAGACAGAAACAGGAGCAGTTTGGTTGGATAATAAATTTTTATCTTCTTATGATTATTGGCAATTTTGGAGAAATATAGATGATAGAGATGTTTTAAAATTTATAAAAATTTTTACTGATTTGAGTATAGAAGAAATTGAAAAAATTAAGGATCAAGATATAAATATATTAAAAATTACTCTTGCAAATAATGCAACTGAAATGTTGCACGGTAAAAAAGAAGCAAAAATTTGTGAAGAAACTGCTAAAAAAACATTTTCAGAAAATGCATTGGGTTCAGCTCTACCGTCTATTTTAATAAATAAAAAACAACTAAATAATAAAATAAATATTGTTGATTTAATTATTGTATCAAAATTAGAATCTTCAAAGAGTGAAATTAGAAGATTAATTAAAGGAAGGGGTGTTAAGATTAATAATGAGATTATTATTGATGAAAAATTAATAATTTCAAAAGAGTTATTTAAAAATAAATCAATAAAACTCTCACTTGGAAAAAAAAGACATGTTAAAGTAGATATATCTTAATTTTTTTTAATTTTTTCTAAAGTTCTAGTTATAAATCTTGGCGTTAATGTTTTGATTGGATTTACTGTTGTTTTCAAATCTCCTGGTGCACCTTTAATTTTAAAACTAACACCAAAAATGCCTTCTCCTGTTTTTTTCCCTATCAATATATTGCCAATTAAAGGAATTGAAGCGATTGATTTATTTATAGTTGTTGCTGGTACCAA
>Ga0307986_10003215_pt1 | contig 11432 bp, 9 predicted proteins | sample EllFjometageno82_FD_203170 | JGI IMG/M metagenome (GOLD analysis project Ga0307986, IMG submission 203170) | Marine microbial communities from Ellis Fjord, Antarctic Ocean - #82 | ecosystem: Environmental > Aquatic > Marine > Unclassified | place: Southern Ocean | collected 2014-10-09
CTGTCGGTAGAACGCGGCGCCTACGGTCTTCCTACGGCCTTTGTTGCCCGGAAAGGCACTGGTAACCCAACCGTCGCTGTTCTCTGTGAATATGACGCGCTCCCGCAAATAGGACATGCCTGCGGTCACAACATTATTGCTAGCGCCGGTCTTGGGGCTGGCTTGGCATTGGCCGAGGTTGTCGAAGAAGCAGGCGGCTCAGTGGTAGTGATGGGCACACCAGCCGAAGAGGGAGGCGGGGGCAAGGTCATGATGATCGATGCCGGGGCATTCGATGGGGTCGACGCCGCGATGATGGTTCATCCGGGCGGGCTTGATATTGCCGCGATGACAACGATCGCCATCCACCAGTGCAAGGTCGAATACTTTGGCGAGGCGTCGCATGCCAGCGCGGCGCCCGAGAAGGGACGCAACGCCCTCGACGGTGCTATTTTGGGTTACAACGCGGTAGCGGCGCTCCGGCAGCACATCGCCTCGGACGAACGTATCCACGGCATCATCAGCCATGGCGGCGACAAGCCAAACATTGTTCCGAAGTACGCGGCCGCCGAGTGGTTTGTTCGATCACCCAACTTGGCGTCGCTTGCCACATTGAAAGACCGATTTGAGCGGGTCCTCCAAGGCGCCGCCGACGCCGCTCTCTGCCAGATGTCACTTACGTGGATCGATCCCGCATATTCCGACATGATCGATAGCCACACCATGATTGGTGCCTACGCCGCAAACGCCACGACCCTTGGCCGTACTGCACCGGTCCCTGACGGTCATAACTCAATCATGGGAAGCACCGACATGGGCAATGTCAGTTATGAGGTTCCCTCTATCCATCCGATGATCAAGGTGGCACCCGAGGAAGTCGCCATTCATACGCCAGAGTTCGAGCGGTACGCGGGCCAATCGTCAGGTGACGAGGGCGTTATTGATGGGGCTAAAATGATGGCGATGACGGCTATTGATCTCTGGCTCGACCCATCGGTTATGGCGGCAACGCAAGCCGAGTTCGAACGGTCCGTCCCCTAGTGCCGTCCCTCGCCTAACCTCCACCATCGTGAGCGTTTACGTAGCCGAAGATTTCACCTCAGGTGAATCCGACATTCTCCGTCGGTACTTTACGAACCTTGATCAGCCTGTTTTTGCGTTGGTCAACTTGCCCGAGGTAGTCAAGGGCGCATTGTTTGCGCGGTACTCCCGTTCACCGAAGACGTTACGCCGTCTATTTATTGACGAGTTTGTCGGCGAACTCGATATCGAGGGCGACACTTCTGTGGACGCCACAATTGGTTTGGATCGGGCGGAAGAACTCTACGACCGGGTGTTCCTCGAGTATGGTGACGACTCGGTGGCCCAACTTGGCGGCGTGCATTTGGCCTGTGAGCAGGCGTCCAACCTGTTGACCAAAGTTCTCGAGCGCGGTCGCCTGATGTCCTATCTTGAGCAATCAACGCGCTACATCGCCTACGACGCCCGTATTGGTGGTCGTTACCGTTATTACCGCGATCCCGACGTCATGCAATCCCCGCTCGGCACTCGCTTTGTGTCCGATATGGACCGCATGTTTGACACGTATTCGGAATTGGTTCCGAAAATGGCAGATTTCTTCCGCAGCCAATTTCCCCGGAACGATAATGACAGCGACTTCATTTATCGCACCGCCATTCAGGCGAAGTCATTGGACGCTGTTCGCGGGCTACTGCCCGCCGCGGCCCTGTCTAATGTGGGAATCTACGGCAGTGGGCAGGCCTATGAGGCTCTGCTCCTGCGCATGCGTGCTAACCCGCTACCCGAAGCGCGCACCTACGCCGATCTTATGCTGGGCGAGCTTCGCAAAGTTATCCCGTCGTTCCTTAAGCGTGTCGATTTGGACGACCGCGGTGTGGTGTGGAGCAAGTACTTAGAAGAGCGTCAGACCGAGATGTCGGCACTCGTTGACGAGTTCTTGCCCGAAACGTCCAGTATCAACGATCAACCGGGAGTGACCCTTGTTGATTTTGATCCCGATGCAGAGATCAAGCTTGTTGCCTCGATGATGTACGCCTACTCGTCCCTGCCCGAATCCGAAATTGAACAACATGTTCGGGTGATGGGTGTCGAGGATCGCATCGCGGTAGTGAAGGCCTACGTAGGCGAGCGTCGCAATCGTCGACATCGGCCCGGGCGTGCTCTTGAACGGCCGCTGTACCGTTTCGATGTACTCAGCGACTACGGCGCGTTCCGAGACCTGCAGCGCCACCGGATGATGACTGTCGACTGGCAGAAACTCTCCCCGCAGCACGGATACAAGTTGCCCGAGTCCTTAGAGCTGGCGGGCCATGCGGACACATTTTCGCAATGTCTGGATCGATCAGCGGCCCTCCACGACGCATTAGTTTCAGAGTTTCCGACGCAGGCCAGTTATGCGGTCGGTTTGGCCTATAACATCCGCTACTCAATGCACATGAATGCTCGTGCCGCGATGCACATGCTTGAACTACGAACAACCCCACAAGGACACCCCGCATACCGTAAGGTCTGCCAAGAAATGCATCGGCAAATCGCAGATGTTGCTGGGCATCCCGCAATTGCGGCCATGATGTCCTATGTTGACCACTCACCCGAGCCCGCATTAGAGCGGCTCGATGCAGAACGACGGGCTGAGGCCCGGCGTGATGCCATTCAGAACTAACCGCCCAGGCAAAAGAGAAACCCCAGGAAAGCCATGGTTGAAGAAAACGAAACCGAAGACACCGAAATCGATGCGCTCGACATGGTCGAGGACGGTGCTGACCAAGAAGATGACGACGAGTTCGAAGGCGACGACGACCTCGAGTCCGCGAACGACGACGGCGAAGAGTCCGACGACGACGATGACGACGAGGAGGACACCACATCATCGCGTACCGCTGCCAGCGATGACGATGATGAGGACGAGCCCGACCCCGACGACGTCGAGGAAGATCTCGACACCATCTTGAAGGACCGGATCGCGTCCAACGACGACGAGGATGAAGAGGACGAAGAGGACGAGGAAGAAGACCTCAATCCGAAGGTCATTCAGTCCACCACGCCTGCGGGTGATGTGGCGCCCAAACGTGAAGACGAATGGACCTGCGAAGGGTGCTTCTTCTTTGTGAATGCTCGTCAGTTTGGTCGTAAAAGCAATCCTCAGTGCCCGTCGGGCGAGGACCCCTGCCCGTCGTTTGCTCGTCTTTAGAATCGCACAAGTGCGCAGTATCTTGTGACCCGCCGTACCCCGGTATTCCAGCTAGCGCTTGAAGCGGCTCTTGTGCTTCCAGTAGCGGTAGCGCGTCGTGTCCGGCGGCGGACCCCACAAGCCAAGCAAACGGTTCAGGTAGTTGGTCTGGTGGCTAGGCAGAAGCTGAAGGCAAAGGCCAACGATCTAAAACCGTCGGTTGTTTTAGAAGCGGTTGCCACTGAAGTCAAAAAAATTGTGGTGCCAACACCCACGATTATTAATCCGATCGACGATTACGCCGAAATGAGTGCTAGTCAGATTGTCCCGCTGCTCAGCGGACTTACTACCGATGACTTGTTGATGATCGAGCAGATTGAGACGGCGGGTCGCAATCGTCGGACAATCCTGGCCGCGATAGTGCACGTCCGCGTATGAGCGAATCAGCGCGTGTCGCCTATCCCGATGACTATCCAGCGATCGCCGACATGATGCAACTGGCGTTCGCCGAGAAGGCCGATGCCCGTGGTGGTGCGATGCTTATTGCCTCAGATTTATTCGGGTCATTGGCTCGTGATGAAATCGTCGCCGTGTTGCCTGAGCTCGTTGCCCAAACTGCTAATCTCACGTTGATCGTTGGCACCATCGACGGTGTGCCGGTGGGATACTGTATTGGCCGCCCGCAGCTGCTCAACGACAACACCAAGATCACTCGAATTGACCACTTCTTTGTGCTCGAACAAGCCCGCGGTGTGGGCGTCGGTGAGGAACTACTCAACGAAGTTGAGGCCGAAGCGCGTGCTTATGGGCATGTTGGACTGGACGCCACAGCTTTGCCAGGCGATCGCCACACGAAGAATTTCTTCGAGACGTTTGGAATGAAAGCCCGGTCGCTAACAGTGCACCGGGCTTTCGATTAGCCCTCGGCGGGAGTGTTGTCTGTGTCGTCGCTGGTGGGTTCGGCCTCGGCGGCGGGTTCCTCGGCTGCGGTAGTTGCTTCGGGCTCCTCTGGAGCAACATCCTCAGCATCAACAACAACTTCAGCAGAAACTTCCTGATCAGCAACAACCTCAGCCGGAATTGCTTCGGCTTCGACCGGGGCGGCGGGCGCCTCGGCGGATGGCTCGGTCGCCGGTGACTCCGCTGGTGTTTCGGCGGCGGGTGCGTCCGTCTTTGGCTTTGAAGAAGGCGGGGGCTTAGGCCTTTGCTTGGACCGACGTGCCGCTGGCTTGATACCGAATAACTCAGCGATGGCTGGCACACGAGATGCCAGCTTCTTCACGGCAGCAAGAAGTTCTTCGCCTGGTTCGGCGGGCAGCCCAACGGGCACCACCTGAGCGCGGGCGGGGGAGTAGGAGACAGCGTCGAGCACAGTGGCCCAGCGTTGCTGGTTCACATCGGGACCCAGACCCTCGGAGGCCTGCGCGGCCAGCTTGGTAAGCAGTTCGGCGGGTAATGGCGTGCCAGCCTTGGGTGGGCGAGAGCTCAAACGAAGGGCCCGAACGGTGCGGCCGTCCTCGACAGTTTTAGTGAGTTCGGAAAGCCACTCGTTTTGTTCAAGTTCTACTCGGATGAGTAAACCGGCGCGTACCTTGTCGGCAATGGCCTTGGCCTCGTCGCTACGCGTATTTCCATCGGCAGCCACGACAACTGAACGGATGTCAGCCAGGCTGATCTCGTTCATGCCAGCTATGGCAGCTTCGGCGCGATCTCGCCACTCGGCCGCCTTAAGGCTGGGAAGCATGTCTTCGGCGAGTTTCATCAGCGGAGCTGGATCGATTTCGGGTAGGCCGTCGGTCTTGGCGGCGACATTTTGTTCTTCAAGAGCCTTACGGACGGCAGGCAACCCGCCGCGAAGTACTTGTTCGGCTACAGGACGCTGCTCCGGCGCGAGGGCCTCGAGCACAACGCTGCGGTGGACTTTCTTGGCCCGTAGGCGCTTCGGCTTTGGCTTTGCCGGCCGATCATCGTTGCGAGGCTTGCGGGGGGCGCGTTCCTTGTCGCCCCGCTTGTCGCTCCGGCTTTCGCCGCGCTTGTCCGAGTCGCGGCCATCTCGCTTGTCGCCGTCACGACCTCGGCCGCGACCTTTGCGGTCTCCACCTTTGCGGTCTCCACCCTTGCCGCGGCCCTTGCTGCGAGGGGCACGAGTCTCGATAACTCCAGGAACCCATTCGCCGCCGATGACTTCGAGGGTGTCGGCTTCGGTACGTCCTTTTTTGGAGGCGTTGAAGCCGACAATATTGATGCCGTCCATCATGAAGTCGGCGTCGGCTTTGAGCACGTCGCCCACGTTCGAACCTTCGGGCACCAACGTTGCTTCAACGACGCCCTTTGGCTCTCGACCCCCGGCTTTACGCCAAGTCCAAGATCCATCTTCGCGGGTGCTGGTAAGTTCGATTTCGATACGCCTAGACATAGTTGGGCCACGTTATCGCCCGAGGGACCATTCTGGCCGTTAAGGTTCAGCAAAACCTATTCACCGGGGAGCTCGAACGTTTCGGGCTGAGAGGGTGCCTTGGCCGCAAATTTGCGTCCGTGTGGTACCGACCCGTCTAAACCTGATCCGGATAATGCCGGCGTAGGAAGGAACTGGCGTGCCACATTCACGTACCCACAGCTTTATTGGACGTCGCTCCATAGCGACCATTGCCTTAGCGACCGCCTTCGGGCTCCTGTTAGGGGCCTGTAGCAGTGACGTCGCCTCCACGACCGTCACGGTGGTTACCCATGACAGTTTCGCGGTTTCAGACGAAGTCATCGCCGAGTTTGAACAGCAGTCCGGGCTCACCGTTCAGTTCCTGGAAAGTGCCGACGCCGGCACCATGGTGAGTGAGGCAATTCTCACGCAAGGTAAGCCCATCGGTGACGTTTTGTTCGGCGTCGACAATACCTTCTTGGGCCGTGCTCTCGAAAGCGGCATCTTTCGCAGTTACAAGTCACCCGCACTCGCCAATATCCCGGCCGAGTTTCGGATAGATGACGGGTACTTTGCCACCCCAGTGGACTACGGCGACGTCTGCATAAATTATTGGGTCGATGCGTTCGATGAGCCTCCCGCCTCACTTGCCGACCTAACCGACCCGACCTACGAGGGACTTTTTGTGACACAAAATCCCGAGACGTCGTCACCGGGCATGGCCATGCTGCTGGCCACCGTGGCCGCCTTCGGTGAGGATGGCTGGGAGGACTATTGGAAGGCGCTGCGTGGGAACGGTGTCGCCGTCACGAGCGGATGGAGTGACGCCTACTATGGCGAATTTATGGGCGCCGGCGGCGATAGGCCGCTGGTGACCTCTTACGCTTCAAGCCCGGTCGCTGAGGTCATCTACGCCGACCCAGCCATTGACGTAGCTCCCACGGCCATTATTGAGGATTCGTGTTTCCGTCAAATCGAGTTTGCCGGTGTACTCGACGGTGCCAAAAACGTTTCGGGGGCAGAGCAGTTCATCGACTTTTTGCTGTCCGATACCTTCCAAAATGACGTGCCACTAAACATGTTCGTCTACCCCGTTTCGCCTTCGGCCACGTTGCCGGCTGTATTTGTCGAACACTCCGTCGTGCCAGCAACTTCGGCGACACTTGACCCGGCCACAATCGAAGCCAATCGTTCCGCTTGGACCGAGCGGTGGGTCGAAATCGTTCTCCGATAACGCCCCGGAGTTCTGCTGGGTCGAGGAGTGACTGGGGATCTAGGCGGATTCTATATGGCCGAATCAACCAACGCTGCTGGGTCTTATGTAACCTCAACACCCATGACGAGACGGGGGAGCAGCCAGCGCACCACCGCTTTACTCGGCGTAGTGCCAGCAGTCTTCATTGGTGCATTCTTACTTTTGCCTTTGGCCGTTATCTTCCGTGAAACACTGACGCTTTCTCGATCCTCGATCACCACACTCACGGGCCCTTCGGTGCGCTCAGTCGTGTGGTTCACCACATGGCAAGCCGCCGTTTCTACGGCCTTAACTTTAATAATAGGGTTACCGATTGCTTGGGCGCTTGCCCGTTTTCGATTCCGGGGGCGGCAGTTGGTCCGCGCCGCGGTAACCGTGCCGTTCGTGTTACCAACGGTTGTCGTTGCTAGCGCTTTTACTCGAATTGGATCCTTGGAAATAGGCACATCGGTATGGGCTATTTTGTGGGCTCACGTGTTCTTCAATGTTGCGGTGGTGGTGCGGTCATTGAGCGGTTACTGGGCGCGTCTAGATCCAGCGATCGAAGAACAAGCTCGGGTGTTGGGCGCTTCACAAGTGAATGTGTTTCGTCGCATCACCTTGCCGCGGCTACAGCCTGTGTTGCTGAGTGCGGCTGCCATCGTTTTTCTCTTCACCTTCTCGAGCTTCGGCGTTGTTCTTCTTCTCGGTGGGGGACGCAGAGCGACCATCGAGACCGAGGTGTGGCGTTATGCGACCCAACGCACCGAGTTCGAGGTCGCTGCGGTACTAGCGTTGCTCCAACTGCTGGTGGTGGGAGTTATGTTGTGGGTAGCCGGCCGCGCTGGTCACAAACAACGCCATGTCGACGGTGTCACCGTTGACCATGCAGTAGCGCCTGAGTCATGGCGCCACCGAACTCAGCTAGGAGCGTGCCTCGCTCTAGCACTGGTCGTGATCGGCGTTCCCCTAGTGTCGCTCGTCGGACGATCATTACGGTCCGGAAACGCTTGGTCCGCTGCCAATTACCTGCGGCTATTCGACGACCCCGGACCGTCATCTCCCTTGGCTGATCCCATCTGGCAGATCGTGGCGAACTCCGTCTGGTTTGCCGTATTAGCTAGCGTGTTAGCAGCAGGTACCGGTCTGCTGGCGGCAATGGTCCTTCATCGCGTCCGCGGCCGCCTCGCCGTTTTGCTGGACGGTTTGGTGCTTCTACCCCTCGGCGCATCGGCGGTGATGCTCGGACTCGGACTCCTTCTCACCTTTGATACCGATCCCTTTGATTGGCGAGCGTCATGGTTTTTGATTCCGGTAGCTCATGCCCTGGTTGGCTTCCCATTTGTGGTGCGGTCCGTGTTGCCGATGCTCCGGAACATCGAGCCGGGCTTACGTGAGGCCGCTGCCATACTTGGCGCTTCGCCTCGCCAGGTTTGGAGATCGGTGGACGAGCCAATAGTGCGTCGAGCCTTTGGTGTGGGAGCGGGATTTGCCTTCGCTGTCTCGGTCGGCGAGTTCGGTGCCACGTCTTTTCTGGCCCGACCGCAGCGCTTGACCATGCCGACGGCAATTTTCCGATTACTCGGTCGACCTGGTGCCGTCACCTATGGGCAGGCGATGGCGCTGAGCGTTGTATTAATGCTCGTGACGGCCACCGCTATATTGCTTATCGAACGCGGTAGGGGAGGAGCGGTGGGTGACTTCTAAGGAGCTATTACATGTTGCCGGACTATGCGCTGGCTACGGAGACAACCAGGTCGTAAGCGACATTGACCTCGAGGTCAATGCGGGGGAGATAGTCGCCATTTTGGGCCCCAGCGGCTGCGGCAAGTCAACGCTTCTTCGGTCGCTCGTTGGTCTGCATCAACCCAGCAGCGGAACCGTGCACCTCGGCGGACAAGACATTACCAACATGGCGGTACACCAACGCCGGTTGGGCTTGATGTCGCAGAGCGGGCACCTATTTCCGCACCTTACGGTTGCCCAAAATGTCGCCTTTGGACTGGAGATGCAAGCCGCGCACGCGGACAGTACCGCCGACCGGGTCAGCCGCCTTTTGGATTTGGTTTCTCTGAACGACTTTGGCCCGCGAACTATTGACACACTCTCGGGCGGACAAGCCCAGCGCGTGGCCTTGGCACGAACACTGGCGCCAGGCCCCAATTTGGTATTGCTCGACGAGCCACTCAGTGGGCTAGACCGAGCACTACGCGACGAACTGGCGCACGAAATGATCGGGTCGCTTCGGCACGAAGGTATCGCAGCCATCATGGTCACTCATGATCCTGATGAGGCATTTACCGTTGCCGACCGCGTTGCCATCATGAACGACGGCCGGTTGGTGTCCATTGCCAGTCCCGATGTTCTTCGCTCTAATCCCGGAACGAGTTTCGTGGCCCGGTTTCTAGGCTTGGACGCCGTGGTAGAAGTCGACTTCGACCACGGCTCGGCCATGCTCGCCGGACAGCCGCTCCCTATTGGTCTCGGCGATGACGGACGCCAGCCAGTCCTCGTCCCAACCAAAGCAGTCGAGGTCTCTTTTGACGCCACCTCAGGCGGGTGCCCGGGCACGGTGCTCCGCTCACGTTTCCTGGGCGACCGCTACCAGGTCGCGGTCCGCTTAGGGTCGTCGCCGGGAACCACCCAGGTGGAAACACTCTTCGCGGCCGTTGACAAGCCGTTGCAACCCGGCCAACGTGTCACGGTCACCGTCGATGCCAGTCTGGTCCTTGGACTCAATGGTTAGTCGCACGTTTCGAGGAATCCATAATGGGTGACAATTCCACAACTGATTTTCGACGGCTGGTGATGTTCGCGATGTTGTTGGCGTTGGTTCTTGTGCTGGTGGTCGCGGGTTTGCGGGTGGACGACGACCCGACCGGATCTGGCGAAGATCAGGCATCCCTGTCGGAACCGACCGCAGTCGCAGTGGCCGCTACTCCCACACCAACCCCGACGCCTACGCCTGACCCCGGCTGGGTTGATCCCGCCTCGTTCGGCGAACCCTATGGAGAAATTGTGGAAGGTCTACTGACATTTCGTGGCAATCCCACGCGGTCCTTCTACGGGCGTGGAGCGCCTCAATCTCCGAGGGTGGCGTGGAGTTTTCCACCGCCCACCGAAGATCCGCTCTGTTCGACTTCAACCACAGGACCGATGGGAACGGTTGCGACCACTACCTGGTGCGGAACAGGGTGGACCGGACAGCCAGCAATCTTTGTGCGCGATGCCCGTACCTGGGTGGTCTTTGGCTCGTTCGGCAGTGCTGTGCACTTCGTCGACGGGGTGAGCGGCCAGCGAATCCTTCCGGATTTTCCGGTGGGTGACATCATTAAGGGTTCGGTAACGGTGGATCCCGACGGATTTCCGATCGTGTATTTCGGGTCGCGTGACAACAAGCTGCGAGCGGTGAGCTTCGATGGTGCGGAGCCCGAAGAGTTGTGGTCGATTGATGCCGAGGACTTTGCGCCAATTCTCCATGACAACGATTGGGACGGAGCTCCGTTGGTCATCGATGACTATCTGTTCGAGGGCGGGGAGAACTCACGGTGGTTCGCGGTGAAACTGAACCGTGGGTATGACCAGGTAACCAACCGGGTCACCGTCGACCCCGAGGTTGTGGTGAACATCGCGGCGTGGACCGATGAACTTCTCGAGGCAGTGGGCGACGACAACGTGAGCATCGAGAACTCGGTGGCCATTAGCGGAGACACCATTTACTTCGCCAACGGCGGGGGACTCATCCAAGGATGGGACATCAGTGATCTCGAAATCGGAACGCAGCCGACCAAGACGTTCGAATTTTGGGCGGGTGACGACATCGATGCCTCTCTTGTCATCGACGAAGAGGGAATGATCTATGCCGGCGTCGAGTGGGAACGCGCCAATGAACGTGGCCGCGAGGTTGGACAGATCATCAAACTTGATCCGTCCCAACCCGACGACCCGTTGATCTGGTCGCTTGCCGCACGAGTTCGACTACCGGATGGAGTCTGGGCGACGCCCGCGGTAACTGACACCATGGTCTACGTGCCTACCAACGAGGGCTTCATTAAGGGCATCGACCGTACAACCGGCGAACTGGTATGGGAAAAGAAGCTTCAGGGTCCGGTTTGGTCTTCGCCAGCAGTGGTTGACGAACTCTTGATCTTGCCCGATTGCGTGGGAACAATTCACGCCTGGGATGTCAGTGATCCGACAATTGACCCGCCCGAGGTGTGGACAGCCAACACCACATGGTGCACTGAATCAACCGTCGCTATATGGGACGGGCTGATGGTTGTGGGCGACCGCAAAGGCCGCGTATGGGCCTTCACCGACTAGTCGATTGGCCCAACACATCAGCGGGTCAGCCGGTCAGGTGCGCCAGGAGTTCGTCGCGTTGTTCAGATTTAATGCCGTGATGCGCTAGTAGCTCTAGTGAGGCGAGGGCGATATAGCGTGCAAAGTCGGGACGGCGATCCACGAGGTCAGCGACATTCGCTCGTTGAATTCGAATCGTGAACAAGATCCAGTCATCACTGAGGCGACGCAACGTCTGGCGTTCGCTGCGCAGGTACAGGTCGCTGCCACAGTTCGGGGCCGCAATGACGGGATCTCCCGCCAGGTTCTTG
>Ga0307986_10003216_pt1 | contig 11431 bp, 14 predicted proteins | sample EllFjometageno82_FD_203170 | JGI IMG/M metagenome (GOLD analysis project Ga0307986, IMG submission 203170) | Marine microbial communities from Ellis Fjord, Antarctic Ocean - #82 | ecosystem: Environmental > Aquatic > Marine > Unclassified | place: Southern Ocean | collected 2014-10-09
TATTATCAATGTTTTTAGAGTGAAATAATTATTATTCTAATTAAAATTTAATAAAGATTTTCTAGTTCTTGTTTATAATTTTTAATAATCTCTTTTCTTTTTAACTTTAATGTCGGTGTTAACATTCTATTTTCAATTGTAAATTCTATGTCAGATATAATAAATTTTTTTATTTTTTCTACTAAAGTAAGATCTTTATTTATATTTTCTACAATATTTTTAATCTCTTCTATGTTTTTTTTTTCTACTACAACTAGAATTGCAACTAGATAATTTTTTTTATCTCCATATACTATCGCTTGTTTGATTTTTTCGTTTAAACATAAGATATTCTCTATCTTACTTGGAGAAATATTATCACCACCCATATTAACAATAATATCTTTTTTTCTATCTGTTATTTTTAAATAACCTTCGAAATCTAACTCTCCTATGTCTCCAGTATGTAGCCAACCATTTTTCAATATTTTTTTTGTCTCTTCAATTTTGTTCCAGTATCCCAGCATTACATTTTCACCCTTAATTAATATTTCTCCATCACTAGCAATTTTAATTTTATTTGTACTAAATACTGGTCCCACTGTTTCAACTTTAACTAAATCTGGTAAATTACAACTTACAACTGGAGACGCTTCTGTTAATCCATAGCCTTGTAAAGTAGGTAAGCCAATTGCATTTAAAAATTCACCAATTTTTTTATCTAGAGCTCCTCCGCCTGAAATGAACGCTTGCAAACTCCCTCCAAATTGCTTCTGTATTTTTTTTCTAACTAGATTGTTGCAAATAAAATTTAGTAATTTTTCAGTTAAATTTAGTTTTTCTTTTTTTAATATTTTCTTTCCTAATAGAATTGTCTTTAGTATTAGAAACTTCTTTATTCCTGACTCTTTATTAAAATTTATATTTATTTTAGTAAAAAGGTTTTGATAAAATCTAGGTACTGCTGTCATTATAGTTGGACTCGCGTCTGACATATTTGAAATTAATTTTTCTAAACTTTCAGCATAAAATATTTTTGCACCTATCAATATTTGAATAAATTGAACTGTGTGTTCGTACGAATGTGAAAGAGGAAGCCACGTCAGAAACACTGGTGATTTTTTTTTAATAAGTGGTTTTAATAATTTAAGTGCTCCTTCGCAATTTGACAATATACCTCCGTGACTTAAAACTACTCCTTTTGGTTTTCCCGATGTTCCAGAGGTGTAGATGATGCATGCTGGCATATTTCTTTTTAATTCATGATTAATACTTTTTTCAATATTTTCAGTATAAATATTTTCTAACAAAATACTTTCGGTCTCCAATGTTTCAAAAGAGATTATATTTTTTTTATTAATAAATTTTTTTATTTTTTTAAGTTGACTGTTGTTAGAAATAATTAACAAAGAAGGAGAACAGTCTCCTATTATATATTCATAATCATTCTCTGCATATGTAGTAAAAATTGGTACCGATATTCCTCCAGCATTCATTATTGCTATATCTGCTATTAACCACTCAGGTCTGTTCTCTGATAGTAAAAGACACCTGTCTCCTTTTTTAATCATGGTTTTTATTTTATTTGAAAGATTGAATATTTTTTCCTCTACTTCCTTCCATGTATAATGATTGCTACTTTTATCATTTAACCATTTAAGAAATGGTTTGTTGCGATCAACTTCCTCTATTTTTTTAAAAAAAAGTTCTACTAAGCTGTTTGTTTCTTTTATATTCATAATTTGGTGGGCGAAGAGAGACTCGAACTCTCAAGATATTGCTACCACCGGATTTTGAGTCCGGCGCGTCTACCAGTTCCACCATTCGCCCTTTTTTTAAATAATCTAATTGATTTTTCTTACTATTAGAACAAAAATTATAGATGTTACAAACATTATCAGTGCGTAAGCAGCTGTAGGAACTATATATATAATTTCATCAAATAATTGTGTAGCCACAAATACGGCTAAAGTTCCATTTTGTAAACCACATTCAAGAGAAATACATTTTCTTTGAGGTACGCCTGATGCTAATAATTTTGCAACATTATAACTTACAAAAATCATAGTCATATTTAAAATGAATGCTATTAATCCCGCTCTAGCTATGAAGCTTATTACTTTATCCCACTCTTCTATCCAAATAGATATAAATATAATTAAGAATAAAATAATTGATAATCTTTGGATAATTAGAGTTTTAGAAATTATAAAATCTGTCATTAAACTTCTCAAAATCATCCCAAATAAAACAGGAACAGTTACTACAAAAAACATTTTGAGCGATATATTTAACATGGACACTTCTCTTATAATTGGGGTGCCTAATAAATCTGCAACATTATAGATGATGAGAGGAATTGTAAAAATACAAAGTAAGCTTACAACAGCTGTTAAGCTTACTGATAAAGCGACATCACCACCTGCAAACTTAGTTAATATATTCGAAGTCACACCACCTGGAGCTGATGCAATGACCATAACGCCTAAAGCAATCTCAGGAGGAAGTGTAATTATCTTAATTAATATAAAAGCTATGATTGGAAGTAAAATAACCTGAAGTAAAAAGCCAATAACAAAATCTCTTGGATTTTTTAATATCCTGAAAAAATCTCCAACCGTTAAACCAAGGCCCAAACCAAACATTATTATTGCTAAAAATATTGGTGCTAATTTAGTTGCTATTTCCATAACTTAAATTTTAAAATTAGAGTTTTTTATTAAATCAAAAATATCAGTCAAAAAACTACACACGGCTTCTCGGTTTGATAAAAAATTTATAGAAATTTTTTTATTTAAATTTCCTGAATTATTCATAAAATATTGAAGTTTTTTATTTTTTTTAATAAGGCTTTTGTTAACTAACCATCTTAATTTTCTAATTACTGTTGCTCTAGGTACTTTTGTTACATCGGAAATAGACGACGCATTAAGACCATACAGAACTTCGGTTTTACTAACTACATATAAATATTTTGCATCTGAAGGTTCGCTAATTATATTTTGCATTACCGCTTTTGTTGCTTTGCTCTGGTGATTAACCGCAATTAAACCCCAAATTTGAAATGTTTCAAGATCTCCAAATACATCTCTATGTCTAACTAAAAAAGGTAATTGAAGTTTAAAAAAACGTAACCAACATACTGTAAAAAAATTTTCTATAAAAAATTTTATTTCTTTTTTTGTCAAAGGATCGCCAAACCATTCCTCTGCTTGAAGAAAAAGTGAATTTTTATATATAAAATTTACCAAGCTATCTAGGGATTTAATAGGTCGTTGCGAATTTATCAGTGAGTTTTTTAATATTATTGACTTGCCTTCTCTTCTTAAAATTCCTATTTTTTCAAAATCATTAATTTTTCTTCTTACTGTTTCTTTTGGTATATGTAAATCTTTAGAAATTTTTATTAAATTAATTTTTTCTATAATAAATTCATCTTTTGAATAAAATTCTTCCAAAGAATTGTAAATAAATTTGTCAGATGAACTCTGCCATATATCTTGCACTAAATAAATTAAGACTAAATACTTGTCGTGATCTTTAAATTGATCATATGATCTACTGATCCATACTTGTTGAAATTGCACCCATAGATCCCATGAAAGACTTAAAGATTTTGACAATACCTCATATACGACAGATTTATTAAACACATTCTCATTATTTTTAAATACTTTTAATTTTGTTTTGATATCTATTGGATCGGTCATAAAAAATAGTTATAAGTTACAAATGTTTCAGAATTTATACTTTAAATGTATTCAACTAGCTAGACACAGATACTCGAAGTACTTTCTAGCTTTTGTAGCATTTATAGAAAGCTCGTTTTTTCCTATACCTCCAGATGTAATGATAGCACCTATGGTTGTAGCAAAAAAAGAAGAATATTTAAAAATTTTTTTTATAGCTACAATTTTTTCAGTGCTTGGTGGGTTACTTGGTTATTTTTTTGGTTATTTTTTTTTAGAAGTTTCAATTTCGCTAATTGAATTTTATGGTTACGAAGAAAAAGTATATACACTTCAAGATAAACTTTCTTCTGGTGGTGGAGTTTTATTGTGGCTTGGCACTTTATTTTTGGCAGGCTTTACGCCTTTACCATTTAAAGTTTTTACCATAACCAGTGGAATTATTCATTTTAATATTTTAATTTTTGTAATTGTTTGTTTTATTTCAAGAGGACTGCGGTTTTTTCTTGTTTCTTATTTTTCGATGAAATTTGGTGAAAAGTTTGGAGAGTCTTTAGAAAAAAATGGTGCTACTTGGTTTGCTGTCACAGGAATAGTAATTATAATAATAGCTGCAACTTTGTATTTTTATATAAAATAAATGTTAATAATTAAAAATAAATCGATATTTCGTTACATTTTGTTATTTAGTTTTTTTGTTCTATCGGCTGCTTATTTTATTCAATATGTTCTAAATCACAAGCCGTGCAATCTGTGTTTATTTGAAAGACTGCCTTATTTTTTTTCAATATTATTAATTTTATTTTTATTCATTGTTAAAAAATATGAAAAACTAATTTTACAATTATTATTATTTCTTTTTTTATTTGGGTTTGTTGTGTCTTTTTATCATTTTGGTATAGAACAAGGTTTTTTTTCCGAGTCTCTTGTTTGTGATCTAGGAAATACAAAAAAAACTCTTTCTACCGATGACCTCTTAAAACAACTAGAAAAAAAAACTATAAGTTGTAAAATTGTTACTTTTAAGCTCTTTGGGCTATCGCTTGCTACATTTAATACAGTTATCTCTTTAATCATAAGTGTTATTATTATTAAAAATTTAAATAATTATGAAAAAAACTAACAAAAAATATCTTGAAGAAATTATTAGAGTTGATCACGCTGGTGAAAGAGGAGCAATTAAAATTTATGAAGGTCAACTATTAGCGCTTAAAACATTTAAGCAAGATGAAGACTTAAAAAGACAAATTGAAGAAATGAAAGAACATGAAAAAGAACATTATGAATATTTTGACAAAGAAATACAAAAAAGAAATATAAAACCAACAAAACTTCTTCCCCTTTGGGATTTAATGGGTGTGACTCTTGGTTTTGGAACGGCTTTACTTGGAAAAAAAGCTACTATGCTTTGTACGGCTTCTGTGGAAGAAGTTATAGGAGACCACTATAAAAACCAAACCTATAAATTAGAAGAAGACGAAGTTGATTTAAAAAAAAAAATTGAAAAATTTCGAGATGATGAGCTAAATCACAAAGATATAGCTTACGAAGGTGGTGCGACTAAAAAAGGACTTTATGGCGTATTAGATAAATTAATTAAAACTTCATCAAGAATTGCTATTGCAATATCAGAAAAAATTTAATTAAGGTTGTAGCTCGATGTCCCAATACAAGTAATCCATCCAACTTTCATGCAAAAAATTAGGCGGAAAATGTCTGCCATTTTTGTGTAGATCATCAACAGAAGGTCTGTAGGGTTTCTTGAATAAGTTAAGGTCACAATCCTTATAAAGTTTGCCACCCTTCCTAACATTACAACTTGAGCAAGCAGTCACTACATTTTCCCAATCAGTTATGCCACCTCTTGATTTAGGTAAAAGATGATCAAAAGTTAAATTGTTTTTATCACCACAGTATTGGCAAGCAAACTTATCTCTAAGAAAAACATTAAACCTTGTAAAGTTTGGATTCTCAGAAGGTTTAATAAAATTTTTTAACGCAATTACACTTGGTAAATTCATTTCAAAAGATGGACTTCTAATTTTTCTTTTATAATTAGAAACTATACTCACTCTATTAAGAAAAACTGACTTAACAGCATCCTGCCAAGACCATAAAGATAAAGGATAATAACTCAAAGGTCTAAAATCTGCATTTAAAACTAGTGCTGGGCATTTTTCTAGTGAAACTTTTTCGCTTGCTGCAATAATCATAATTAAAATTTATCTGAATAGAGAAATTATTTCAAGTTATAAATATATTATTAGTGAAGTTTTTTTTAATAAAGGCTAAGCCAAGACTGGCTCCCTCGGTTGGAATTCGATGTTCGCAATTTTTAAATATTTTTGTTTCTATTTCATAGTTATTTTTATTAAAAAAATCTTTAGCTTCTAATAAAAAATTAACAGGAACAATTTGATCATCGTCTCCATGCATTAAAAATACATGTGGTCTTGAACTTATATTTTTTTCTAAATGATTTGTGCTAATTATTTTACCAGAATAACCAATAATACCTTTAATTTTATCTTTTCTTTTAATGCCTGTTTGTAAACTTATCATACATCCTTGGCTAAAGCCTCCAATGATAATATTTTCACTTAATAGATTATTTTTTTCTTTAACTTCGTCAATTAACTTATTTAATTTAATTTCTGCAACTAATGATTTTGTTAAAATTTGATCTGGAGTTTGGTCTAAATCAAACCACTGAAATCCTGAAGTATTTACTGCGCAAATTTCTGGTGCGTCAGGACAAATAAAGATCGTATCAGGCAGATGCTGTTTCCAATAATTTGCCAATATAGATATATCTTTGCCGTCCCCTCCGTATCCGTGACAAAGTATTACAGCATTTTTTGGTTTTTTTTCAGATAACGGATTTAAAATTGTTGTATTTAATGAATAGCTCATGTTACTTACTTATAATTCATGACTGAATTTATATTTAACTTTGTTGGTTTTACTTTACTAGGTGCTGTAGCCATTGTGTTGATCATGGGTATTTATACTTTATTTAAAGGAGGAAATACTAGTAAAAAATATTCTAATAAATTAATGCAACTAAGAGTTCTGTTACAATTTATTGCAGTTATAGTCTTAGTCGTAATGGCATATTTTTTTAAAAATTAAATATATTTCTTCAAAAGTTCTATAAATTTTTTATCGTTAAAGTCTATCTCACCTATAACTCTCCCAAACTCTTCTCCATTTTTATTTATAAGAATGCTTGTGGGCATACCTCTAATCTTAAATGTTTTAACTAAGTTAAATTCTGGATCAAAGTAAATATCTAAACCCGTTATACCTATGCTTTTATAAAAATCTCTTGTTCTCAGTTTATTTGGTTTTTCCATATTTATTGGATAGATTTTTATATTAGGGTATTTTTGAGCAAGTATTTCCAAAGAGGGCATTTCTCTTTTGCAGGGTAAACACCAAGTAGCCCAAAAATTAATGATCATGATGTTGCCTTTTTTATTGGTTAGATAAACATCTTGAAGATTGATATCTTTAAATTGAAGTTCTTTTATAGCTTGAGGCTTGTCGTGAATAACTACATTTTTAGACAAGTCTACATCTGCATAAAGATTTTGGCATAATAAAAATGTAAGTATTATGTGAATATAAACTTTAAAAGATTTACTAATTTTCATATTAATTTAAATTAAATTAACATAGTAAAATGAAAAATAAAAATAAAACAGTTTGGTCAAAAAGACTTAAAAATGAAACGTCAAAATCCTTTCAAAGAATAGGGTCTTCTATAAATATAGACAAAAGACTATATAAGCAGGACATCTTTGCCTCAATTATACATACTAAAATGCTTATAAAACAAAAGATCATCCCAGCAAAAGAGGGAAGCAAAGTTATTAACGGTCTTAAAAAGATAAAATCACTAATAGATAAAAAAAAATTTATATTTCATGAAAAATTTGAAGATATTCATTTAAACATAGAAAAAAAATTATTTGAAATTATAGGACAGTCAGCAGGTTATATGCACACCGCTAGATCAAGAAATGATCAAGTAGTTACAGACTTTAAGTTGTGGGTTAAAGATTCTACAAAGGATATTATAAAAGATATTTTGAAAGTTATGTCAGTCTTGATATCAAAAGCTGAAAAAAATACTGAAACAGTAATGCCAGGATTTACTCATTTAAAAAATGCTCAGCCTATTTCATTTGGTCACTACCTTTTGGCTTATTATGAAATGTTGAAAAGAGATAAAAGAAGATTTGAAAATAATTTACTTTTAATTGATGAATGTCCTTTAGGGTCAGCGGCCTTGTCCGGAACATCTTATAAAATAGATAGAAACTACACAGCAAAAAAACTTGGTTTTAAAAAATCAACTGATAATTCTATAGACGCTGTTTCTGATAGAGATTTTGCAATTGATTTTTTATATGCTTCAGCTGTTTGTGCAATGCATTTATCTAGATTGGCTGAGGATTTTATAATTTTAAATTCTGATGCATATAGTTTAATTCAATTTAATGACAGAGTTCTGACGGGCTCTTCGATTATGCCTCAAAAAAAGAATCCTGATCCTGCGGAGTTGATCAGAGGAAGAGTTGGAATAAATTACGGTAAGTTAAACTCTATTTTAACAATCATGAAAGGATTGCCAATGTCCTATTTTAAAGACTTGCAAGATGATAAGTCTTTAGTTTTTGACGGATATGATACTTTAAAAGACACACTAACTATGGGGCATGAATTAATTAGTAATTTAAAGCCTTCTAAAGAAAGAATGTTAAAAATGGCTAACGAAGGATATACAACAGCAACCGACTTTGCTGATTACTTGGTTAGAGAAAAAAAATTAACTTTTAGACAATCTTACGATATTTCTTCAAGATTAGTAAATTTTGCAGAAAAAAATAATAAAAATTTAGATGAAATTTCTTTAAATGAACTTAAAAAATTTTACAAAGAATTAGATACAAAAGTATTAAAAATATTTGATGTAAAGAATTCAATGAACTCTAAAGAATCTCATGGCGGAACTTCTGCTAAAAATGTAGAAAAGATGATAAAGAAATACAAAAAAGAAATTAAATGAAAATATTTTTTTTATTAACTGTAATATTATTTCTTTCACACGGTTGTGGGAAAAAAGCCGATCCTGAATATCAGGGTAAAATAAATCAAAATAATTTAAATATTTAATAAATTTATGTCTAATTTTAAATATGTTGGCCAGAAACTATTTGTAGAAAAGGTTTCGACTATCAACATCATTAAAAAGAACAAAACTCCATTTTACCTTTATTCAGAAACTCAACTTAGAGATAATTATCTTTCTTTTGAAGAAAATTTTAAAAAGGTGAAGCCCCTTATATGTTTTGCTGCAAAGGCAAATACTAATTTGACAATACTAAAAATACTTGGAAGACTTGGCTCGGGTGCTGACGTTGTATCAGGTGGCGAATTATTAAAGGTAATTAAGGCTGGAATAAAGCCAAATAAAATAGTTTTCTCAGGTGTTGGAAAAACTGAAGACGAATTAATATTAGCAATAAAAAAAAATATACTATTAATAAATATTGAGTCTGAAAGTGAGGCAAAATTAATTAACAAATTGGCGAAAAAAGTTAATAGAAAAGTTTCTATAGGTATTAGAATTAATCCAAATGTAGATGCCAAAACACACAAGAATATTTCAACTGGAAAAGCTGAAAACAAGTTTGGATTATCAATTAAAAACTTTATAGATTTTTATAGAAATATTGATAAATTTCGCAATTTAAAAATAGATGCTATTAGCGTTCATATTGGAAGCCAAATATTGTCGGATGTACCTTATAAAAAAACATTAGGTGTTATAAAAAAAATAATAACTAACTTAAATATAAAACTAAAATACATCGATTTAGGTGGCGGATTTGGAATTAGTTATAAAAAAGAAGAGAAAAAAATTAATTTAAAAAAATACTCAAAACTCGTTTACGATTTTAAAAAGAAATTGAATTGTAATATTATTTTTGAACCAGGCCGCTCCTTGGTTGGTAATGCCGGTATTCTAGTAACCAAAATACAATATATTAAAACGGGTCTTAATAAAAATTTTATAATTTTAAATGCTGGTATGAATGACTTCATGAGGCCAGCTCTATATGATGCAACTCACGATATTATTCCTTTGTTTAAAAACAACCAAAAATCAAATGGTGTAATAGAATTTGTTGGTCCAATTTGTGAGACGACATGTAAATTTGTAAAATATAAAAAATATCAAAAAGTTTCTGAGAATGACTTTATGGCGATAACAGATGTTGGCGCTTATGGTTCTTCTTTATCTTCAAATTATAATACAAAACCTTTGATAGCGGAAATCTTAGTTAAAAAAAATAAATTTAAGGTTATTAAAAAAAAACAAGATTTATTAAAATTAATAAGTTCTTGATGCAATTTTTAAAATCTTTAGCGTTTAATTTCTTTCTGTACTTAGGAATAGTTGTGGTTTTTGTTTTAGCTATCCCGACATTACTTCTGCCTAGTAAATTTGTTTTGTACTGTGGAAAATTTTTAGCATATTATATTATTTTTATTTTAAGAATAATTTTAAACACTAAGGTTATTTTTCATGGACTAGAAAATTTAAAAAAAGTAGAAAAATTTTTTATCGCTTCAGCTCACCAATCTATGTTTGAAACCTTTGTTTTTCAGAAGCCACTAGATTTTCCAGTTTTTATACTTAAAAAAGAGCTTTTAAGAATACCATTGTTTGGCTGGTACTTAAAAAAAATTGGGTCGATAGAAATTATAAGAGAAAAAACTACAAAAGAAAATTTAAATTTTTTTGAAAAAATTAAACAATCAATTGACAACAATAAAAGACCATTACTTATATTTCCACAAGGTACTAGAGTAAAAATTGGTGAAAAAATTCCATTTAAAAAAGGTGTTGGAAGAATTTACGACTCTTTAAATCTTCCCTGCATACCTGTGGCATTGAATTCAGGTAAAGTTTGGCCTAAAAATAGTTTTATGAAACATGGTGGAGATATACACGTTTCTTTCTTGAGTCCAATAATGCCTGGTTTAGATAAAAAAAAATTTATAAACATTCTAGAAAATAGAATTTATTCTGAAATAGAAAAATTTTATTAGTCTTTTTTTCGACCAAAATTAGGCTGTTCTGTATCTTGTCCCGCTTCAATTATTTCTTTTCTCACTTCTTTAGTAGCTAAAAATATTTTTATAAGTTCTTTTCCATTTTTTTCTTTGATTGCTCTCTTTAATTCTTCTAAATTATTCGAAAAATTGTCTAATGTTGTCAAAATATTTTCACTATTGTCTAAAAAAATATCTCTCCACATTATAGGGTCGGAAGCAGCTATTCTTGTAAAATCTCTCAATCCTCCAGCGCTATATTGAATTACCGCTTTTTTAAACTTATCCTTGCTGTCAATCGCAGTTCTCACCAAGCTGTACGCTATAGCGTGAGGCAAATGACTTGTAAGTGATAATATGTAGTCGTGATCTTCAAATGACATAACTTTAACTTTACTTCCTAGTAATTCCCAAAACTTCTGTACTTGCATTATTTCTTCTTTTTTCGCTTTTGGTGAAGGAGATATTATGCACCACCTGTTTTCAAAAAGTTTAGCGAAGCCTGCCTTCGGTCCGCTATCCTCTGTACCTGCAATTGGGTGCGATGCGATCCATGAATTATTTTTTAAATCTAAATTTTCTATTATTTTATTTATTTCTTTTTTTGCAGATCCTGTATCAGTTATGATTGCATT
>Ga0307986_10003217_pt1 | contig 11430 bp, 8 predicted proteins | sample EllFjometageno82_FD_203170 | JGI IMG/M metagenome (GOLD analysis project Ga0307986, IMG submission 203170) | Marine microbial communities from Ellis Fjord, Antarctic Ocean - #82 | ecosystem: Environmental > Aquatic > Marine > Unclassified | place: Southern Ocean | collected 2014-10-09
GGCACCTCCGGAAGAACAAAAGTTCCACTTATTAACTAGATATCCAATACAAGATTTATTTTCTTGCAAATCTGAATATCAATTCTTCCTAGATGGCAAACTTGAATCTCTCATAGAAGATAATTGTCAGATTATATCTTCCCAAATCCATCCTAGCCAGGATGTTGAGATGACTGTATCAATTGAACATATTTCCCTATCAACACATAACAAATACCACCTTTTCAATTTGGTTAATTATTCTGTTATCTTGAATTATGAGGACTCCTTGGGTATTTCAGCCAGTTCAAAGTATTCTGGTTCCTTGATAATAAATGCTGACAAAATTACCAGAGCGCCAGATTCGCCACCATTATTAGAATCAAATGGAACGAATTGTCCATTCGGGAAAGATACTACAGAATTACATTCTGATGGTTTTTTGCAAAGTGATTATTCGGTAAATCTAAATGCCTGCGGTGATTTAATCTCCGATCCTGATGGAATTGTCGACATCACTTGGGTTTTTGAATTCAAGAATTCCAAAGCTAGATCCTACGAAGTAAAAATAATATGCAAAGGTACATTTTTTCCCGAAAATTGGGATATACAGTCTGCTATTGACAACAATGAACAATGCAGTAAGCCAACTAATGATTTACCAGAAGGTTCAGGTTATTCTGTAACCATAACAGCCTATGTGAAAGATTCTTCATTATTTAGAATAAATGAATTTGGTGAAGGACAGCGATTGAAGTTACTCACACTGGAATGTGAATCAAATAATGACAACTGCACTGAGATTGAGTTCACAATTAAGGATGTTACGGTTTCTTCTGATCTATCCCCTCTAACTTACATTTCCAATAGCAGAGATTTAGAAAGTTGGAGTAAAGATTTTTCATCGACTACTACATATTGGATAACTTTTGGAATGATATTAATAATTCTTTTTGGAATCATTACTTTGATGTTGAATAGAAGAAAGAACAAATCACAAAAATTACAATTTCAATATTGGTTAAACCTGATGAAGCATCTTATAATAAGAGTTCAGCAATTGTTACAATCGAGTAAAGAATCAAAAAAATGACTGGGAAGAGATTATCTATGTCACCAATAAAGGAAGGTCATGGCTGCGCTAGAGGATACGAATATACAATTATTAATTTCGGGTTTAGTAGGGATGCTTTTTGGAATCTTTATGACATATCTCTTTACCAGAGATAAATCGGTTGATGATGAAAAGAGACCATTTACTCTAAAAGAGATAGAGAAATGGCACTTAAAGGAAGAATGGGCAAATATTTTGTCTGGAATCGGAAAAAAGACTCCCAGGGAAATCGCATTGGAAGAATTAGAACTTTTGGCGAAGATAGAGGAAACTCGAGAAGAAGAATACCAAGGCCTGAAGAAGAGAATGCGAGAAGCATCCAAGGAATTCCAAAAAGAAATGGAACAAGTTTCAAATGAGACAACTCCTATTATGAAATTGGCTACTGCCCAAACAACTCTTGCTGCTATAACTGTTAAAATTACGAGTTTGAGGAACCGAACCGAGGGTCACCTTAATGCATTGATTCCAATACAATTACGAAAGGAGTTCTTACAGGCGGTTCGTGATGAATCTACTCGCCTTACCATCAAAAAACAACTAAATCGTGAAAGTTTAATTATTCAAATCAAAGATAATATGACCCACCAGCTTGAGTTCATGCAATCGGAATTGGATGCTTTAACCGGCGGAGATGAAGCGGGATCTAAGGAGTTATACTCTAAACTATTTGGTCTTGAGTTGGATTAAGGGGGCCTGCCAATGAAGGCTTCTAGTGGGAGTATTATTAATCTTGATACTAAAGGAATTCTTTCACAAAATAAACTCAACCAATTATTGAATGATATTGAACGGAGTTTGAGTGAAATCACCTCGGATATCAGGACTAATAGTGGTAAAAAAAGCACCCAAACCGTACTAAAAATAACCGACAAAAATATCGCTAATGTTGCATACGGGCGTGTTCTAGGGGAATTATCTGACTTTTTACATCGTTCCACTCTGATTTGCCTCCAAGAACGGCTAATTAGCGATCTTGAATCTATTAGGGGTGGTAGCAATGTAGTTCCTGAATCCTCAAGCATAGATTCACTATATATCGGTGATAAAATCGAATCACTTACTCTTCTATTAGATGACATAGAGAATTGGGTGGGATAGTTTTGGGCTTTGCATGGAGAATGCCCGAAGGGGAATCGTTGGAAAGTTATTTTCACTTTTATCACTATCCGAATAATCCGAATTCGCCTAAGCCAATGATATCCGAAATACTACACGAAGAAAAAATATTACTCTCCGAAGATTCATCCGTCAGTAAAACCTCATCAGTAATAGATTTGATTAAACTTAGGGAGCTAGAAAAGGATTGGAATCTGAGTGAACTCTCTTTAGTAATTGAAGATTATTTGAGTCATTCTAAGTATCTGAAATGCCCCCCAGCACATCATCTATTGCCACCTTCAGTTATCACTTTACTAGGGCGGTTTTATGAGATACGTACTAGAGTAATAGAAAAATTGGGGGAATGAATATCTCAAGGGGTAGGGTACTTTTATCTGAGTTCATTAAGTTCTCAGATAAATCGATTCACTTAATTAAAAACAAATTTTTAGAATTCACTCGGCGTGGTTTTTCTTCTAATAAGATACATTGGATTTATTTCGGATTATTGTTTTCTGCATTACTTGGGGGGAAAATAATTGCAATTAAGGGACCCTTTGATAGTATCTCCAATGAAAGTTTTATTGTTGCCATTCTTTTTGCAATAATCGGTTACTTATCGTCAAATCGTTTGTCCAATGACTCTAGAATCTCAATCCCATTGTACATCAGTTCTATAATCATAATATTATTACTTTTAGTCAGCGGATTTACTGGCATACATGAGTGGCCAAATTATTATCGCAATATTCTTGGATACATTACATTGGCTTTCATTTCACTTTGGGCAGGCATCCTTGCAGGGGATATGAAGAGTCCACCTTGGATGGGAAACTTACTTTTTAAGCAGCACATTCTACCACAAATGAAGAAAAATGACCTCAGGTTTTTACACTGGGATGGTGAAGGAATTATATCCATAGTAGAAATTGATGATGTGATAATGAAATGGTACGAGAGCCGCAAAATGATAACAATAAATGAACTTACACTCGATCAATTCTCCCCAGTATGCTTAGATGAAAGAAGAGGAGTTATCACGCCAGGATTGGAACAACTCAGAGAAATTTATTCAATCTATCCAACACTTTGGGAGAATTCAATGAAAACGCATCTAGAACTTTTAGAAAAGGGGTACAAGAGAATTTGCTGGCTTAATTTGCTACAAATCATAATTCCAAAATCCCCTAGTAGTTTGTCGCAGGAAAGAAAATGGATGAAAACAAATTCTAATTTTGTACATATAAATGATATTTCACGCAAATTCTCTTGGCCTTTACCAGAATCAGTTCAAATTAGCGAGCATTCGATGTTAACTAAGCCATTATTAAATTATTGCTTAAGTGAGGAAGATACTGATGACCTTCAACAGATTGAATTGGAAATAGTTGAACAATTGTTTCCAAAATTGGAAAGTCGGTGTCAAGCATATGGCAATATGCTGAGAAGTTTTACACATCTATTAGTCGTTCTCCGGCAGGAAATGGAAATTACTTCAGGTTCCACAAAAAAGCAATGTCGAATCTCGATAACAGAACTTTCACAATGGTTCAAGTCATTGAATCTTCAACAGGAATTATTTCCAGAGAATGGGAGAGAAACCTATTCTGTAAATTCGGAGCAATGGTCCAGTTGGGTTGACAAATCATTAATTCAACCAGCGACAGTCTTTTTGAGACTGCATGACTTATTATCTGAAGAAGTGACGTCAGATGATAATGACCATCAGGGTGATCTAAATTCTGGAATTGCAGGATTAATTAATGAATGCACTAGGAGAGTTATTGACACAGCATCATTTAGGCCCAAAGACAATTTTGATAATGATGATTACATTATTTCTAGTTTTATTTCTGATGCGGGTGGTAATCGTAAAATTGCGATGCTAGTTGGAATCTGGAAAATGCTATTGCTGGTATCATTGCTAAAAAGGACAGAGGAGGTTACGATATGAGACATGAAGACTCACTGTTTATTTCCAGCAATATTTTTGCGTTATCCCGTGTAATAAAATTGTTATCCATTAGATACTCCCAAGACCCTGATGGAGATGAATACATGAAAAATCAATTCAAATTTACACTATCTGGTGGTAAAACTAATCCAAGTAATTTCATAGTATCGGAAAATCTGATTGCTGACAATTACAATTCTAAAGAAATTGAGGAGATGGCTCCCACAATTGCGGAACTGACTAATAAATTGACTAATCTCTCGATGCCCAAAGAAACTCATCTAGCAATACTTTCGGCACCTGAGATCGGGTGCCATCATCCAAGATTAGCGTCTAAAAAAACAGTTCCAGTAGTCTCATTACACGATTTAGGAGGGCTATGTGATTCTTGTCCCCTTTCTTTCAAAATAGATATTGAACGCGGGATATTTAATCCTTATCGTTGTTGGCGTAGAGGCCATCGTGCAGAACGTTTCGGCTTTGTATACAATCTTAGTCTGCATAATGTGAGAGATGAATGGATCATAAATAACAACAAGCGACACAACAAGATTTCATCTTCTCAACTAGTATTGGCTAGTCTAAGATCGGAGTTTTCTCGCAAAAGTGAGAATGCAGAAATTAAGTTTAATCTGTTGGATAAGAGAATGGCCAGTACAATGATGATTGTGATTAAAATCAAATCAAAAAAAGTCTCTCAATACGACGAAGTGGATGAAATAAAGAGTATATTACCTACACAAATGCTTGTATCAAGTCACGTAGAAGTGAATAGCGCTTTCAGTAATTCAGCAAACACAGAAAAGTTACCAGAGTTTTTGTCGGAACTTATAGAAAGTATTGGACAGAAATGGAGGACCAACTCTCCATCAAAGAATTCAATGGGAATCTTGTCAATGTCAGTGATATATAATAAAAGTAAAGATTTAGTAGAATCTATCATGCCTAGCCTCATAAACCTTAATCTTAAAATAAAAGCGATTGAATGGAGTAAATTGGAAGTCGAATTTATTGAGAGCATTGATAAAACATTGAAAACAGAGTCTGGTGTATCGGTTTGCTTGTTTTTAGATCCAATAATGGATGTAGGGGGTGATTTCAATTAGTACCAAATATAAGCCATTGCAACATTTTGACATGGTGTCATTTATTCTTAATATCGGCTCAATAGTCTTAATCACTGCTGGTTTGATTGGTAAAGATTGGATACCAGTTGTTCTTTATGGACCGGTTGCAGTTCTTTGTATCGGATTATTTATGCAAATAGTAATGGTTGAATATAAACATCAATTAAGTCAAAGTATAGATTCGATGATTTTAGATAAACTGAGTATTGGAGAAAATGAAGTGCGTAAATTTAGTCACCTTTTCACAATCATTCTAATTTTATTTGGTTGTGCTATGATACTTCTTTCTATCGATGCCATTAGCAAATCAAATACGGGATATTTTGCTGTATTATTGTTTGGTTCATCACTCTTTCTTGGGATTGCATTTGGGAGGGTATGGGCTGAAAGTAAAAATATGAAAAACCCTGGCACAGGCACAACTGGAGAGTGGAATAAAATTGTAAAAGAAGGGGAACTAGAATCTCTAAAGGGGTTTTTATTAAAACAGGATTCGGACTCTAAAAGCAGACCCTATCATCAAAAAATACTTGCTGAACAATCCGAATCCTTTGCTAAAGAAATGCTTAAATTGTGTCAAGATGAAGCAGATATATTCCATCCTTTTTTAGAATCTAATTTCTTTGAAGAGAGTGGCAGAAGTTTTATAGATAATATCGATAGATTCATCCTAAAAGAAGAATTTGCGAATAGCCGAGTGCAGAAAGAATGGTTTCGTGAAGCAATTGGCAAATTTGATTTATCTACTAAGCAGGGCCAAAAATGCTATGAGGTTTTGACGGCGTATGTGATGTTTGACTCGCTGAAGGTTCTGACCAAACAATTGTACAGCAATAAGTCTCCAAATAGCAAAGCGGCACTAATCGCTGGCCGTATTCTCACTTTGCTGGGAAATGTAGCTACCATTCTAGAACCTGAGAACTTATTTTTGTCAGGTACGAATAGTCACAGACTCCCTCAGAGTAATGACTCCTATAATTTTTTATTCACTCTCGGTTGTAGTGCGATTGAAGAGAACGAAAAAAATGAGAACTCCGACGGATCTCCATGGTGGCTGATAAATGTGAAAATAAGATTAGATAATATGATGAGTAGTCCACATTGGAGTTCCTTGGGGGAATTACCAGTGAAGTCTTATGGAGGTGGAAGTAAAAGTTCTCATGCATATTATGTTACTAATACATTTATGTCCATATGTGGGCTTTTAACAGATACAAACCAGCATTCTAATTTTAGTGATGATCTACTTGTAAAGCACATAACCGCTAACTTAAGCCCCGAACAAACACCACCAAAACAATTTTTCACGGATTTGGATGAATGTCTAATTAGACGCGGTGAAACTACTACGGATACGTTAATTACAATGGCATGGATTTTACTTAAATCACTTAAAGAGAATCAATAAACATAATGAAAACGGGGGCTTTTAGATTCGAATAAGTCTTTCTAACGAGGATGTTAATAAGAAGCCATTAGGACGTTTTCGTAATGTCAGTAATCAGAATTTGGAACTATTATTTAATACACTGATCGAATCTAAGAACCCCTACGAGTTCCAACAAACTACATTATCAATGCAACATCAATTACGTAAGGATAAATCCTTTGAACGAGAATCATACATTTGTCCTCATCCTAAATGGTTCAATGTCTCAGAACAATTGGAGGTTGATGAAACAATATGCAGATTCTGTGGCTATCAATCAAGTTGCTCAAAATTCAAAGAATCGACCGATGAGCACGTTAAAGTAGTTGTTTTGGATAAATCTCATAACCTCTCCCAACGTATGATTGAATCTTGTTTTATAGGTTACGATAAATATGGTAACTCACAAAAAATAGATCCATTCAATGGATTTTCCTCCCAAGCAGGAAGTACTCGTGACTTGTATTTGATATCTCAACAAAACTTTGTAAAATTTGCAAATAATAACTCCGAATACAATAAAATTGAATCTGCAGTCGGTTATGATGCCAAATATGGGCAACCGATTTGGGTTTTTGATCAAATTATGCTGGCTGAGTTACATATTGGCGATAATCTAGTGAAGTTGGAAAAAATGTTAGTTGAATCAACCTTTGATAAAATGGAGAATCTCTTCTTCAGTTCTGATAGAAATAAGTTACTAAAGGTTGCGATAAAATTAAAGTGGTGCGAAGCGAACACCCCACAATCTGATTTTGATGAAATATTTTTATTTCTAAGTAGGTTAGCCCACAGTATTTTTGAAACCATACCATCGTTGATATCTATTGCTAAGACACCATTTTTGCCACATATTGATTTCCCTCCGAATTATGGATGTTCGGATATCGCAAACTTAGTCATTCGGTTCTTACAGTTCCACAGTGATCTAATAAAGAAATATTGTGATTCTGGTAAACGTTTTAGCGATGAAAATTCGGATATCCATATCAAAGCGATAAAGGAACTGATTTCAATACCCTTATTTTCTTATGCCGATATCAGTGCTGATAAAAAAGCGAGACGTTATTTACCACGTTTCCCAGTTATCGCCTTTGGCTCTATAACGGATAAAACCGATCTCAATTTAGAATTTGCTGCAGGACGAATTATTGAAGTAATCGAATTTCAATGCGCAGAAACCGTTCTACTGATAGATGGATTAGGCTTGGATTTAGAAATCCACGGACCGTGGTCGCAATGCTGAACTCGATTTCATCTATTTTGCGCAACCTAGATGGTCTTGAACTTGATGTATTTCAGATTAAGGATAAACCTGAACTCTATTCGGAGATTGATTTTAGCGGGACAAGATTTTTTCTTTCACCACTCTGTGATGCAATATCTGCTCCGATGACAGTCAGAAGATTCCATCTAAATCAATCAGAAGTTGGCCACCTAAACAAATGTAAAAACCTAATAGAAGATGTTATGAGGTCTGCTTATAACTTATTCATTGTTTTGAAAGGTGAAGAAGGTGCCAATATATGGCAAATGAATGCACTAAAAAAGTCCCAAAAAATCTTAGCCGCCAAAGGTCCGATCGGAATGTTTGAAAAAAACAATGGCTTTTCTTGGATAGTTAGTACTATTGAGGATGGAAATGAGTATCAGCATCTTGTATTCCAGCAAGGAATAAATAGCGAAATACCACTACGCCTAGCCACACGAGATAATTATGCGCACAAATTAGATAGTGGTGAAGATTTCCTTGGATATGATGGTTTCAAAGCGGTTGAACCAAAATATGAACTATTAGTGAAATCTCTTCAATCTTTTAAAAAAAGTTGGCAGCACTTTTCACAAAGAACTCATCATCATCTATATTGTTGGTCAAATGATGCTATCGACTCATTTCAAAAATCTTTTGTTCAAAATACTTTAAGAAAGTATAAACAAATCATCTCTAATGAATCAATGTATTCTTCTTATGGGTTAATAATGTGTAGAATTTCAAACATGAATGGATTATTTGGCTTAAAGAAAATAGAACAGATTGCTTTGCAAAGAATTAGGCCAGGGGCTATATTATACATCGCGAATGGGGGGGATAAAGTGAAAATCCGGCAAATTTCTGAATTTATTTCCTCCATTGGAATAGATGATAAATATTTGTATGATACTAAGAGAGAACTTTCATATCATCAATGCCAAGTTGGAGAAATTGAATCGACGGCAATAGCAGTTATTGTACCTCTATGGGCGGGGTTATGGGAGGATTCTAGAGAGGTAGATGGCGAACAAATTATATCACTGAACGATTTGTAAAGTATATGTCGGATACTCAAGATAAGGGACACCATCTTAAAACAGCTGAAGCGATGTATATCCCTATGAAATCTCTTTTAGGTTCTGCAGATTCTGAGGGCGCAATTCCGTTATCCATCACTCAATCTTGGTCTCAAAAGGCTAGAGGTAAATTTAGAGCACCCGACCTGGAACATTATGGTTGCCTAAATTTCTTACCCCACTCTAGATTAAATCTTGCTATTACACAAACTGGAGATAATGAATTCGAATTTAGGTGCAATGGTGAAGTCAAAGAATTTGGCACAGATGAAGGATGGAGCTCTAAAAAAAGGTTCACTTTCAATAAACAGCAAGCAGAAGTATTCCTCGAGACATTAAGATTAGTTCAAATGGTTCTTTTTGCTTTTAAAAACCGCCATGTGGGGGGGGGAGTAAATCAGTGTTTAGTTCCTAACTCACTTATAGAATGTATGACGGTTTTGGACAATGCTATCCAAGGACGAATTGGCGGTCCTGCTGCGGCGATTGAGGATATAAAAAAGTGTTTCGAAGACCTCGAAACATTATACCTAGGCCGCATAAATGAATTCATCGTTCACGTCAATGATGTCGCTGGGCAAAGCAAAGAGACTTTCCCTAAAATCCCCCTAAGCGGTAAAGAATCAATTGATTTTTCTGTGAACTATATCTCCTGGTCTCCAGGCCGTATTTCAAATATAAAATCCTACTTCGTTAGGGCTCCTGATACAGAAGTTGATAACTATATTCAAGATTCATTACGTAAAGCACTCCACGATATCTTTGCTTTCCCTATTCCAAATGAGGATAACAAAGCTTATTGGCAACTCCTGTCTTATCCATATCCACTTCCAAAGTTAGATCTAAGCAAGAATGTAGATAGCCCTTACGATGGCGTTTTAAGTTCGTGTGTAATAATGGAAAACTCTGGAAGATTACAACCTGAAGTGCATAGTCGAATAAAGGAAATTAAAAAACTTTGCAAGGAGGATTTGACTTTAAGACAAATGCTAAACACCAAAACTAGTCCGAAATTATTGAAAGATGAGATTCAACAAATAATGGTGGACAATAATATGGATGATGTCATACATAACACACTTCTTTCAGAACTACCGGGAATACTAGGGATTCTAGTAGATCCTAAAAATGAATTAAACAATACCAATATTCTCCAAGAAACTTCAGATTTGCGAGGAAATCTTAATTTCGCAGGGAATCGTATAGTTCAATTTGACAAGGAAATAGAGTCTTTTTTGACTGCCCAAGATATGCGTTCGGATTATACTGAACAAAAAAAGAATTTAGAACCATTGAGAGTTCTCTTGAAAAATGCACGGGAAAGTACTACACCGGAGGGGGTTGAAGCGGGATTAGAGGAGTTGAAAAAAGCATTAGATACGTTTGAGGGAAACCTAGAAACGGCTTCCGAGCGTAGTGGGAGCCAAAACAATTCTATCTTATGGGTTGGGCTCGGGCAGGGAGGATCACAGATTTTGCGTGAATGCTTACTATATTGTATGGACAATGTTAACGATGCAAGGTCCGCTTCTCTTTTATCCGCATTAGGCCTCAAACCTAAGGATCTGATTAATCTTCTGAAGGAACGTAATTCTGTCGATTCAGCAACGAAGAAAAAAGCTGAAGATGATTTAAAAAGAATTTGTAATAATAAACTTCAAGTTCTAGCTGTAAACATTGGCAGTGATATTGATAAATTGATTCTGCCTTCCCAACCTGGATATTTCTTATGGGGCGACAAAACTGATTCGGATATGATGGATGTGATTCACAACACTACAAACACTTTGAGACTTGATCCAAAAATGGATGGAGCTGGGGGCTCAACTGGTTTGGGAAGAGCATATGGTTTCGCGCGAAGCACACAGTTAAACAAAATAATCAACCAAGTCGGCCGTAAGAGCGACTCCCGCAGCCCATCCCATGTAATAATAACTCATTCGTATGCAGGAGGCAGTGGCAGTGGTATGACCTTACCAATTTTACAAGAAATAAGACGTGCATTTGACCCTGATACCATAATTTGGGTTATGTCTGTGGGAGAGGGGGATACCGAAGATAGAGACCAAGCAGTATTCAATACTCCATTTATTATTAGTGATGTTTTACAAGCACATTACGATGGGATACATTCCCCATCAGAACCTGTTTCGCCAGGCCAATGGAAATCCTTCAATGGATCTTTATTACGTGGTTATAATGATATGTTAAAGAACTCAAAAGACTTAGTTGAATTGATCGCTGGAAAGGAAATTGAAAAAGAGAATATACTTAAAGAATTAGAGAATGCACTTACACTCGAATCCTTCTATTATGATCGGAAGCAATCTTTAGAAAACCTTACTTTAACTTTGGAAAACTGCAAAGTATTCAAGGATGAACCAACAACAGTTGATAT
>Ga0307986_10003218_pt1 | contig 11429 bp, 13 predicted proteins | sample EllFjometageno82_FD_203170 | JGI IMG/M metagenome (GOLD analysis project Ga0307986, IMG submission 203170) | Marine microbial communities from Ellis Fjord, Antarctic Ocean - #82 | ecosystem: Environmental > Aquatic > Marine > Unclassified | place: Southern Ocean | collected 2014-10-09
TTTTCAAATATTTTGAAAGATATAAAATATATTGAGACTGCACATATTGTATAAATTGACACTACAAAAATTTGAAAGAACAAACTGGAGCTAGGTAAGAACTGATTAAAAAAGTCATACAATGGAACGTACCTACTTTTTGAAACATAGCTGGATGCGTATTCTGAAAATACAAATGATTGGAATGTTATTGTGTTGTCATTTATTAAGTTAAAAAGTTTTATAGGAAAAATTAATCCAAAATCGTCAATTATCCATGGATTATCTAAAGAAAAAAACAAATAAATAGAGTTTATAAAACAAATAGTTAGTATGACCCTAAAATTTGAATTTAATATTTTATTAGAATTAATCATAAGCTAAAATATAACTTTTAAATTAGTATAAAAATTTAATTAGCAAAAAAAATAAATATTTACAAGGTTTTAAATAATATCTATATTCAAAAAAAAGAACCTTTCTGTTCTGTTCATTTACATCTATTTTAACTTATTTATTGCTTTTAAAGGGCCTAGTCTGTTGTTAAAATTATCATTTATTTTATCTATATCTGCCTTTATTTTTACGTTGATTTGCATGGAACTTAGAAAAGAAAATAAATCACTAATTGATGCCTTTTTTTGTTTCATTTATTGTAGCATTTTGCCAATCTTACCCTCGGTCTTGGAACTCTTTTAAGCATATTGTGCCGTCAAAAATTTTTATCTGAAAAAATTTGTAGAGCCTCAATAATATTATAAATTCCTACTTAATTTTACTATTTACAAGTATCTGCAAAAATCATATAACCATTTGCCTGGTAATTATTGCGAAGGGGCCACACCCGATCCCATCCCGAACTCGGAAGTAAAGTCCTTCAGCGCCGATGGTACTTTGTCTTAAGACATGGAAGAGTAGGACATTGCCAGGCTAAAAAATTAAAAATTTATGAAAATAGCTAGTTCACTTAAATCACTAAGAAAAAGAGACCTGAACTCTAAAATTGTTAAACGTAGAGGTAAAATCTACGTAATAAATAAAAAAAATCCTAGATACAAAGCTCGTCAAGGTTAATTGTATGAGCGAACAAGAACATAGAAATACATGGAATGGTTTTACTAAGCTTGTTCTATTTGGAACAATAGGAGTAATTTTACTCTTGGTAATTTTAGCTGTAACTTTACTTTAATCTCAAATTTTAAAAAAATGATAGTTGGATCTATAAAAGAAGACATTAATTTAGAAAAGAGAGTTTCAATAACCCCTGAAACTGCAAAAAATATTAAAGCCTTGGGCCTAAGCGTTAATTTAGAAAAAAATTATGCTATTCATTTAGGAATCAAAGACAAGCAATATGAGGAAGCAGGTGTAAAATTTTATGGTGATTCAAAAGAAATAATTAATAACTCTAGTTTAATACTAAAAGTTAACTGTCCAACTAATGATGAAATTAAAGCTCTAAAAGAAAAAACTATACTTGTTGGAATTTTTAATCCTTCAAAAAATCAGGACAAACTCAAAGAAGTAATAAAAAAAAATATTAATGTTTTTTCACTTGAACTTTTACCACGAATATCAAGAGCCCAATCAATGGATGTTCTTTCTTCACAATCTAATTTAGCTGGGTATAGATCCGTAATCGAATCTATTTATGAATTTGAAAAAGCAGTCCCCATGATGATGACTGCTGCAGGTACAGTACCAGCAGCAAAAGTGTTAGTTATTGGTGCAGGTGTTGCAGGATTACAAGCTATTGCAACAGCAAAAAGACTAGGAGCCATAGTATCAGCAACAGATGTTAGAGCTGCCTCGAAAGAGCAGGTAGAGAGTCTTGGAGGAAAATTTTTAATGGTAGAAGAAAAAGAAAATTTAGAGACATCAGGTGGTTATGCAAAAGAAGCAAGTGAAGAATTTAAAAAAAAGCAAACTGATCTTTTAAAAGAAGCAATGATTAAAAATGACATAGTAATTTGCACAGCTCTTATACCCGGAAGACCGGCGCCAAGAATCTTAAACGAAGAACTTGTTAAGTTGATGAAACCAGGTTCAATTATATATGATTTAGCAGTTGAGCAGGGTGGTAACGCAGCCTACTCAGAGATTGATAAAATTAATGTAGTCAATGGAATAAAAATAATCGGTATTAAAAATCTAATGAATAAATTACCATCAACAGCTTCAAGTCTATATGCAAAAAACTTGTTTAGTTTTGTAAGAAATCTTTATAGTAAAGATAAGCAAGAATTTAATATTAATTTAGAAGATGAAATTATCTCTAAAACATTAATTAAGGAATAAAATTATGGAAATTGATCCGTTTATATTTCGACTTAGTATCTTTATCCTTTCAATATTTATAGGGTATTTTGTTGTTTGGAGCGTTACACCATCTCTTCATACTCCTTTAATGTCAGTAACTAATGCAATTTCATCAGTGATAATTGTCGGTGCTATCATTGCATCTTTTAGCTCATTAGAAGGAAGCAGCATATCTTTTTCAAATATATTAGGATTCGTTGCGGTTACATTGGCTGCTATTAATATCTTTGGTGGGTTTCTAGTTACGCAAAGAATGTTGCAAATGTATAAAAAAAAAGAAAAAAAGAAAAATAAATAATGTCAGCTAATTTATCATCATTATTATTTTTAACAACTGGGGTGCTATTTATTTTAGCTTTGAGAGGATTGTCGTCACCTGAAACATCAAGAATGGGAAATCTTTTTGGCATAACAGGAATGATACTTGCGATAATAGTTTCTATTTTATCTGTAGATATTTTTTTTAGTAATTTAATTTATTTTATGATTGCTCTTTCTATTGGTGGAGTTATAGGAGGCATCATAGCATTCAAGATACCAATGACTGCTATGCCCCAACTTGTTGCTGGTTTCCATAGTTTAGTAGGACTTGCAGCTGTATTAGTTGCTGTATCTGCTTATTACAGTCCAGACTCTTTTGGACTTGGTGCTTTTCAAAAAATAAAAACAGCCAGTATTATTGAGATGGGACTAGGAGTATCAATCGGAGCAATAACTTTTACAGGTTCAATAATTGCTTTTATGAAGCTTCAAGGTTTAATGTCGGGATCACCAATTACCTTTCCTGGACAACATTATTTAAATGCTCTGTTAGGAATTTTAATAATATCACTGATAGGTTATTTAATTATAAATCAATCCCAGCAAATTTTTTGGATATTAATTGTAGCATCACTATTTATTGGTTTTCTGATTATAATTCCAATCGGTGGTGCAGATATGCCAGTAGTAATATCAATGCTTAACTCTTATTCAGGTTGGGCTGCTGCAGGGATTGGATTTACATTAGAAAATACTGCTTTAATAATTACTGGTGCATTAGTGGGATCTTCTGGCGCAATTCTTTCTTATATAATGTGTAAAGGTATGAACAGGTCTTTCTTAAATGTTATTCTTGGAGGGTTTGGTACTGATAACTCATCTAGTGATACAAAAGAAAAAACAGAACAAAAACCAGTTAAAAGTGGCAATGCCGAGGATGCAGCTTTTTTAATGAAAAATGCTTCTTCAGTAATAATTGTTCCTGGTTACGGTATGGCTGTAGCACAAGCACAACATGCCCTTAGAGAAATGGTAGATAAATTAAAAAAAAATGACGTTAAGGTGAGTTATGCTATTCATCCAGTAGCAGGAAGGATGCCTGGACACATGAATGTTTTGTTGGCAGAGGCCAACGTACCCTATGATGAAGTTTTTGAACTCGACGATATAAATAATGATTTTGCCAATACAGATGTAGCTTACGTGATTGGAGCAAACGATGTTACTAATCCTGTTGCAAAAACAGACCCTAAAAGCCCTATATTTGGAATGCCAATATTAGACGTTGAGAAATGTAAATCTGTTTTATTTATAAAAAGAAGTATGTCGCCAGGTTATGCTGGAGTTGATAACGAGCTCTTTTATAGAGACAATACTTTAATGTTGTTTGCTGATGCAAAAAAAATGACAGAAGATATAGTTAAACATCTAGATTAATGAAAACAAAAATATTTTGCGATAGCGCTGACTACGAAACAATAAAATTTTTTAACACTAAGTCCATTGTCAACGGCTTCACAACCAACCCAAGTTTAATGAGAATTTCAGGTGCTAAAAACTATAAAGATTATTCCTTTAAAATATTAAAAATTTGTAAAAAAAAACCAATATCATTTGAAGTGTTTGCAGATGATCAAAAAGAAATGCTCAAACAAGCTTACAAAATTAACACTTGGGCTAAAAATGTTTATGTGAAAATACCGGTTGTAAATTCAAAAGGTGAGTTTATGGGGCCAGTTATAAAAGAATTAAGCTCAAAAGGAATAAAATTAAATGTTACTGCAATCTATTCTTTTGAACAGGTAAAAAAAGTGTTTAAGTGTTTGGATAAAAAAACAAAATCTATTATATCAATCTTTGCAGGCAGGATGGCTGATAAAGGCAAAGACCCATTACCGATATTCAAGAAAAGTATTTATAAAGTAAAAAAATATAAAAATATTGAAATATTGTGGGCTAGCACTAGAGAAGCTTATAATTTCATTCAAGCAAAGCAATTAGGCTGTAATATTGTAACAATGCCACCAAAAATAATTAATCAAATAGAATCCTTTGGAAAAAGCTTTAATCAATTAACGATTGAAACGGTTAAAGGTTTTTTAATTGACAGCAAGAAATCTAAATTTAAACTTTAAGAAGCTTTAGATTTTCTTTTTCTATCATGAGGATTCAGCATAGATTTTCTTAGTCTAAGTGATTTAGGGGTAATTTCTAAAGATTCATCTGTGTTTAACATACTTAGTTGTTCTGCAATTGACATTTTTCTCACAGGGGTCAAGACAACGTTCTCGTCCGTGCCTTGAGTTCTCATGTTTGTTAGTTGCTTTCCTTTCATGACATTTATTTCTAAATCTCCACTTTTAGAAGCAAGTCCTACAATCATTCCCTCATATACAGGATCGTTATGGCTAACAAACATTTCACCTCTTGCTTGAAGGTTAAAAATTGCAAAAGCAACAGCTTTTCCAGAGGCCATTGAAATTAAAGCTCCATTTCTTCTTCCCTCAAGATCACCTGTATATTTTCCAAAAGAATGAAATATTCTATTTATTACACCGTTACCTTTAGTCAGTGTTAAAAATCTACTTGTGTAACCCATTAGACCTCTTGTTGGTGCGTGAAAAATTAAACGTTTTTTATCTTTCCCGGTGTCCTTGAGGTCAATCAGCTTACCTTTTCTTCTATTCATTGAATCTATAACTTTTGATGAATATTCTTCGTCTAAGTCCATTGTGATTTCTTCTATAGGCTCTAATTTATTTCCTGAGTCATCTTTTTGAAATAATACTTTTGGAGGACTTACCGTCATCTCAAATCCTTCTCTTCTCATTTGTGTTAATAAAATTTCTAACATCAATTCACCTCTACCGCTGATAACAAAAGCATCTCTATTTTCATTTTCTCCAAATGTAATACCTACATTATTTTGTGCCTCCATCATCAATCTGTCCCTTATTTGGGTACTAGTTAATTTTTTACCTTCTGTACCTGCTAAAGGAGAACTGTTTACTGTAACAGTGATTGACATAGTTGGAGGATCAATGGGTGTAGCACTAATTGGTTCATTTACTTCTAGATCACATATAGTATCGGCAACGTTAGCCTTTTCTAATCCAGCAATAATAACAATATCCCCAGCTTCACCTACTTCAATTGGAACTCTTTTTGTACCTTCATATCTGAAAATTTTTGTTAACCTGCCTTCGTCAATTTTTTTACCTTCAAGATTTATAGCTTTTATTTGTTGATTTGCTTTTGCAGTACCTTGAGATATTTTTCCAACTAAACTTCTTCCTAAAAAACTGTCAGCATATAAAAGCGTAGAAAGCATAGCAAAAGGTTTTTCTTTATCTAATTTTGCTGGCTTAACATGATCCATAATTAGATCTAAAATTGGATGAAGATTTTCTCTTGGACCATCCACTTCTTTACTTGCCCATCCAGATCTGCCGCTTGCATAAAGAACTGGAAAATCTAATTGCTCTTCATTGGCATCTAAACTTACAAATAAGTCAAAAGTTTCATCTAAAACTTCACTTGCTCTTTGATCGGCTTTATCTAATTTATTTATTATAACAATTGGCTTAAGACCTTGTTTTAAAGCTTTTGATAAAACAAACTTTGTTTGAGGCATCACCCCTTCGGCAGAATCTATAAGTAACAAAGCTCCATCTGCCATAATTAAAACACGCTCAACTTCAGCTGCAAAGTCTCTGTGACCAGGAGTGTCTATAATGTTAATTCTAGAACCTTTCCAGTCCACAGAAGCAGGTTTCGCTAAAATTGTAATTCCTCTTTCTTTTTCAAGCTCACCAGAATCCATTACTCTTTCTTCAACAACTTCATTATCTCTAAATGAACCACTTTGTTTCATTAGATTATCAATCATGGTAGTTTTGCCATGGTCAACGTGAGCAATAATTGTGATGTTTCTTATATCTTTATTCATTGTTTTTTTAGTTGAAAAGGTAGGATTTAATCCTATGACTTTCAGGTTATGAGTCTGACGTATGTACCTTTCTGCTTAAAATCATGGGCTTTAATAACATACAACTGCTTAAAAGCTAGCAAAAATTTCAAATTTTTATATTCTGTTCAGTAGAGTATCGGCAGGAAAAGTATGTGCTTGAAATTTTGGTTGCGGGGGTAGGATTTGAACCTACGACCTTCAGGTTATGAGCCTGACGAGCTACCAGACTGCTCCACCCCGCGATAAAAACTTAAATTTTTTTTAAGTTTATAGCTTGAAGTTTTTTATTTTCCTCTTTTATTTCAAATTCAAGTTTTTGTTCTTCTTTTAACATTTTTAACTTAGATTCTTCCAAGGCTGAAACATGCAAAAAAATGTCCTTATCTGTTCCATCCTCGGTGATAAATCCATAGCCTTTCTTAGAATTAAACCACTTAACCTTACCTGTCGGCATATAAAAACCTTTTAATTTCTGTATTAAGTTAAATTCTGTTTTTAAGCTTTTGAAGTTTTTTTACTCTTTTTACGTTCTCTTCAGTAAGTCTTTTTTTTCTCTCAGAGGGTTTTTCGTAAGTACTCTTCATTTTTACTACTTTAAAAAAACCTTCCTTCTGAAGTTTTCTTTTCAAAACTCTTAAAGCTTGTTCAACGTTATTATCTTTTACTTCTATTTTAATAAAATACTCCTGTTAAATTAAGTTTGGTTCGTAACATCTTAGTTGCAGATTGTCTAGTTTGAATTGACTTAGCTTTAAAAGCTTTATGAAGCTTGTTCTTCACTTAGTTTTTGAGAAGCTTGTTCTTCACTTAGTTTTTGTGAAGCTTTTAACTTTTCTTCTTTAATTTTAGCTTTTTTTTCTCTCTCAACTCTTTTTTTTGCTTTTTCTAAAGATTTCTCAAATACATCTTGTGAACATAACCCCAAAATTACAGGATCTTTTGGTCTCAGGTTAGAAAAATTCCAGTAACTTCTTTTTCTGATTAGAGATACAGTGCCTTTAGTGCTGCCCACAAGCTTTGAGACTTGGCCGTCGGTAAATTCTGAATAATTTTTTAAAAGCCACAATGCTGCATCAGGTCTATCTTGTCTTTTTGAGAGAGGAGTATATTTCGGCTTCTTTCTTTCTTTAACCTGAACTTCTTCCGCACGTTCTACTAAATTTAAACCTCTATTCTCATCTTTTGAACAAACATCAATTTCTTCTCTTGTTAGCTGACCAGCAAGAATAGGATTGTAAGCTTTAATTCCCTTCGCTACATCACCATCTGCAATTCCTTTAACTTCTAACTCATGCAGATTACAAAAGCTGGCAATTTGTTTAAATGTTAATGTTGTATTTTCTACAAGCCAAACAGCTGTAGCTTTTGGCATAAAAGGTGTTTCAGGCATAAATTATTTTTTACTTCTAAGATCTGCGAATTTTTTATTATATTTACTCACTCTTCCTTTATCTAAAATTTTTTGCGTACCACCTGTCCAAGCAGAGTGAGACTTTGGATCAATATCAAGCTTTAAGACGTCATTTTCTTTTCCCCAAGTTGACCTAGTTTCAAACTCAGTTCCATCAGTCATTACAACTTTAATTTTATGATATTTTGGGTGAATTTCTTTTTTCATGAGAGGATTACTATATTATATGCTTATCTTACTCAATAATTTTTTTTAAAAGATTACTTTTAAGTTCATCATGAATAGCTGAATTTGTTGCAATAACATTCCTTTTAACAGAGTCTTTAGCTTGAACACCAAGAAAATCAACATAACCGCCAGCTTCTTTTACTATAATGATAGACGCCGCAATGTCCCAATAGCTCAATTCCCATTGCCAACTACCATCGAACCTTCCGCATGCTACATAGGATAAATCTAATGAGGCACAACCAAATTTTCTAATAGGTGCATTAACAATATTAGAAACCTTAAAATATTCATCAAAAATTTTACTTTTATACTTTGAATTAAATTTAGGGCCCCCTGTAGCCAAGTAAGATTCAAATAATTTTCTTTTATTTGTTACTCTTATTCTAGAATTATTTAAAAAAGCTCCATTGCCTTTTTCAGCTACAAAAAGTTCGTTTTTAATCGGATCAAAAACCAATCCACAAACTATTTCTCCATTTTCTTCGTAAGCAACAGATATTGCAAAATGAGGAACGCCTTTTAAAAAATTCATAGTTCCGTCAATAGGATCGATTATCCATCTATTATCTTTATTATTTTTATTAATCACACCAGATTCTTCACTTAATATTCCGTAATCTGGGTGTGCCTTTAGAAGTTCTTCAATTATTATTTCCTCTGATCTTTTATCTGCATTAGTAACAAAATCTCCGGGTCCTTTCGCAGATATTTGTAATTTTTCTATTTCACCAAAATCTCTAATCATTGATTTTGACGCCTTCATGCAGGCATTATAAATTACAGTCATACGAGGAGAACTAAGTCTCATTAATTAATTTTTTTTACGTACTCAAGTGTTCTTGTATCAAGAATTATTTTGTCACCTGACTCTACAAAAGGCGGCACATTAATTTTTATACCATTGTCCAAAGTTGCGGGCTTGTAAGAAGAAGCAGCTGTCTGACCTTTTATAGCCGCATCTGTAATATCTATAACACACTCCACATTATTCGGAAGATCAACTGACAAAGGTTTCTCATCCATAAATGAGATTGAAACCTCTAAATTTTCTTTTAAAAGTTTATATTTTTCTTCAATTAAAGATTTCGGAATTGAAATTTGCTCAAAAGTTTTGTTATCCATAAAATGACAATTCTCTTCATCTAGGTATAAAAAATTAAATTTTTTTTCTTCTAACTCGGCTTTTTCAATAGTTTCGCTTGAACGAAACCTTTCATTTAACTTTGTGCCTCTGGTAATACTTTTAAGCTCTACCTGATTAAATGCGCCGCCTTTTCCAGGCTTTACATGTTGTGCCTTTAAAACATTCCAATAATCATTTTTATGTTCAATGATCATTCCAGGCTTAACTTCTACTGCTGATATTTTCATTTACTTAAATTTTTTAATCGCAACTTCTGGCTTTAAGATCGGGTTATTCCAAATAAAAGTTGATATTGCAATATAATTCGCTCCAGCTTTGATTAATTTTTTATAATTTTTATCAGTAATCCCGCCTATTACAACGATTGGTTTTTTAATATTTTTTTTAGCCCAGAATAATATTTTTAAATCTGCTTTTTTAGCATTTGGCTTAAGTCTTGACTTAAAAAATGATCCAAAAGCAAGATAATCAGCCTTATTCTTATAGGCTCTTAAAGCAAGTTCTTTGGAATTATGACAGGTAACTCCTATAGTTTTCCCCCCAATGTCTTTTCTTGCTGAATTCATTGTATTATCAAGCTGACCTATGTGACATCCATCGGCACCCACCTCTTTTGCCAATCTAGAGTCGTCATTAATTATAAACTTTACTTTATTTCTTTTTGTAATTTTTTTTATTTTTTTTGCGATTTTTACAATTAGATTTCTAGATTTATTTTTCAGTCTTAATTGAAAAAAGAATACTCTTTTAGAGGATAAGACTTTTTCTAAATCTTCATAGAAATTTAGATAAATTTTATTGGGTGATATTAAGTAGACAAATCGTTTCAAACTTCTAACGCTTGAGACCACTCACCTTTAGAGGCGAGACCATTCATTTTGGCTCTATGATTAAAAACATCGTGAATAGCTTTTGTATTACTCATTTCTTTTGACCAGGTTTTCAGGGCACTTTGTTGTAAAGCTCTTCCGTAAGAGTAGGTAATAAGAAAATTAGTATCATTTATTTTATTAATTGCATCTAAATTATTCGTTGCTTCTTTTTCTGATTGGCCACCTGACAAGAAGGCTATACCTGGTACATTACTCGGAACATTTTTTTTTAAGCAATCCAATGTTTTCTCTGCTATTTCTTTTGATGTGGATTTTTTTGAGCTTTTAAAGCCAGGTACAATCATATTTGGTTTTAACACAATGCCATTTAGCAAAACTTTTTGAGTAGTTAATTCATTAAAGCATTCATTTAAAACATCGGTTGTTACTTTGTAGCACGTATCAATATCATGTTCTCCATCCATTAAAACTTCCGGCTCAACTATTGGAACCATATTAGCCTCTTGAACTAGCGCGGAATATCTCGCCAATGCTTGTGCGTTAGATTTTATACTTTGAACCGATGGAAAATTTTTTCCAATATTATAAACAGCCCTCCATTTTGTAAATCTTGCACCAAGTTTGTAATATTCACTTAATCTTTCTCTTAGGCCATCTAATCCTTCAGTGACCGTTTCTTCAAGTGATCCAGCTAATTTTTTTGCCCCTTTGTCTACTTTAATTCCCACAATAGAATTATTTTTTTCAAGTAATTCAGGAATAGAGATACCTGTACTCGTCTTCTCTCTGATTGTTGTGTCAAAAAGAATAACACCACCAATATAACTTTTCATACCATCTGAAGTAAAAAGAGCTTCTCTAAAATTTAATCTATTTTTATCCGTACACTCAACACCAACACTAGTTAGTCTTTTATCCATTGTACCAGTACTTTCGTCTGCAGCTAATATACCTTTTCCTTTGGCACATATTTTTTTTGCTATTTCTTCTAAAGTCATCAAATAAGATTTATTTTAAAACACTAAGGCCGGGCAAGTCTTTTCCTTCAAGATACTCTAAAAAAGCACCTCCCGCTGTTGATAAGTGAGTAAAAGATAGATCAAGGCCACTTTTATTTATCGCAGACACTGTATCACCACCACCAAGTACAGAAGTTAGAGATCTATTTTTGGTGTTTTCAGAAATTTTTTGAGCAATAGCATTAGTTCCTAATGCAAAGTTTTTATTTTCGAAGTAGCCAGCAGGGCCATTCCACATAACTGTATTTGAATTATCAACAAT
>Ga0307986_10003219_pt1 | contig 11429 bp, 8 predicted proteins | sample EllFjometageno82_FD_203170 | JGI IMG/M metagenome (GOLD analysis project Ga0307986, IMG submission 203170) | Marine microbial communities from Ellis Fjord, Antarctic Ocean - #82 | ecosystem: Environmental > Aquatic > Marine > Unclassified | place: Southern Ocean | collected 2014-10-09
ACCAATGAATACTTCGTGAAAGGTAAGGACATAGATGAGTTGATAAAGACTCATCCTAGTCAGGTACCTGTTATCTTAACAAGGACCCCGGGATCATTAATTCCCGAGCTCCGAAAGAAAAAATATCTCGTCACTAAGGATATAACAATATCACAATTTATCTATTTCCTGAGGAAACTGGTAAAACTTAGGCCAAGTGAGGCGATATTTATTTTTACTATTGATAAAACATTACTTTCCGGTCAAACTAAGATGGAAACTATTTACGAAAGACACAAAGGTGACGATTCCGTACTGTATATAACATATTCTGCTGAAAATGTATTTGGATAATAATTGATTACATTATCGCACACGATGCTTTTATTTCTTCCCGCGCCTCTTCGTGGCGAGCGTTAGCTTGTTCGGTTTCTTGTTTTCTGTAAGCCAGCTGACTCATAGTACGTATTATGTCTGCGCTTACCAACTCTTTGTCGGGTGGTAGTTTTTCTTGATATGATCGCATCTTTGCTGTGTTCGCCCTAAGTAAACCAGGTTCCCTGCTGTCTCTAGCAATATCTACATTTACAAAAAGCCCCATCCCGGGACCACCAAATTGACTTAAGTAAACTCTTTTTCCATGTTTCATAACATAAGGTGCTCCGCGTTTACCGAAATAAACTTTTGGCATTTTAATAACATAAAACATTTAAAAAAAATAAGAATTGACTAGTCAACAGATTCCATTTCTTTTATTTTATTATAGAAGTCTATCATTTTTTGCTGTATTATTTCAATTTTATCCATATAGTAACGCAAAAAAACGATAATACTTTTTATGAAATCGGTTGATTCAATATTTCCCATAAACTCGTCCTTCCATTTTGTTAGTTCAGTATCTTCTTCAGCCGGTTGAAGTTTCATAAATAGGACATAGAAGTAATCAAATAATTTTAAAAAGTCTTCTTTGTCAAACGCCGAATGCTTAATCATCTGGATCAATAGATCTGGGTCAAACGAGTCGTCAAAATTTAAATTCTTATTAAACTCTGCGTTCTTAGGAAGTATTTTCTTCAATTCCCCTTTAAAATCCTGTAGGAAAGTTTCTAATATTCCGAATTCCCCGCAATTTATTCTGTGTTCCATCAAATCGTAGTACGCATTTTTCCCAATAGTTGTCATTTCTTCTCTTAGCATAGATATTCTTTGTTCAATTAAATACTCGTTATATTCCTGTATAAAACGAGAATCTAGATTAAGAGAAATAACGTGAAGGTGTATGTCATCTAGTTGTTTATTTATTACCGATATCATCAATTCCGACTCGGGATCGGGTTCAGTCTCGGAAGTCTTTGGTTTACTCTCAACGTAGTTTAATGTTAGTCTTAAATCGTGTGTTACAATAACCGCGTTACGTAAGAATGCTGATATGTCTGACAGTTGCCATTTTTTAAACTCTACTATAAATAAACTAAAATTTGTCTTAAATGTGTTGGACAAATCCTTATTAATTTTGTTATCTCCTTGGTATCTCTCTATTATCATGTTAAACAACCCTAGTATTTTTCCTGATTTATCAATTATGTACTTAGATTCTTCATTAGAAATATTGACTAACTCGTCAGGGACATATTTTAGCAAATACATGGTTAAAAATATTTTTGTATTTGCTAAAGAATACTCCTTTATAGGCGCAGAACATCCGTCTTGAACATTAGAGACATCATAAATAATACTTAAAATTTTTTTATGATCTACTGTAATATTCTTTGCGCTTATATATTTTACTATGTTTTCAAAATTCTTCTCGGTAATGTTGTAAAATTCTGTGTGTGCTAGGCAAAAATCATCCATCAATTATTTAATATAATAAAATATTTTAAATTAATAGGGAATGAATCAAAATAGTGGAGTATATGTGTTTCGGGATATTTATGACACACCTATGCTAGTAGCATATAAAAAATTACAGGATATGAGATATTTAGCACTTTTACACTACTCAAATTCTGTATTTTCTTATTATACAAGTTATGTATCGTTGCTTGACACCATACCTATAAAATCACTCGTTTTATCCGTATTCCTGCCTATACTCAACAATAGAAAAAATACAATCAGAGAGTGGTATAAATTAATAGTGAAAATTATGAGAGAGTACTAATTATTAAGTCCAACTACTTGCTCTCCTGTGATACGTCTTTCTTATTATGGGTTTATGAACAAGGGTCTTGATCTCTGATAAATTATCACTTTTAACTACTTTAATTGCGAATAATACCCATTTTGCTGATGGAAATGGGGTTATCCAACGGTATTCTTTATCCCGGAGCGTAATGCTAATGATATTTGATACATTGAGCGTTGTGAACAACGACCATGCTATACCTACGTGCCAGAGTGCGTGACCATTGATAATGTTTCTCATCCAATGTGGACACTCATCATCAATGTACCACAATGCGACTGATGTACCGAATAGACCTCCTGCGAATAATAACGCCTTAAAAATATCCCACTTTTGTTCTCTTTTCTCTCTAAAGAAATACATAATAGTTGGTATTTGGGAAAATACTATACACCCAACTAGGGAATACAATATTTCGTGTCTCGGACCAGCCCCAAGTAGGTACATTACTGTCATTGAAATAAGAGATAACATAGCAATAATCATACCCGAGAATACATACAATCCCCAATAGGTTTCTTTGATAACAGAAATTATTTGATATAAAGCCATTGGAGCAAGGATCTGCATTGTTACGACATCTGAATACATAGCCCATTTTGAATCATAAAAGAAGTAATGGTGTAGGAAAGAAGTTATTCCCATCCATGTATACAGGTTCATATTTATATACCACATATCTGAATGATCTCTTAAACATAGACCACCTATTCCAAACACAGTAAAAATTAACGAAGATACGGCGTTTCCGGGCTCCGACAAACCTGGACTACTAGAGTATTCACTACTTATATTAGATGTCCATTTAGCTTCACAGAAAGAGTGTGTTTCATGAATAAGACCTAATAAAATTAGTGGTAATGAGAGAATTTTGTATAACATTACTAAAATATAGATATATATTAATTTAAAGATTTAATAGTAATACCATTATAGAAATGAACGAACTCTCTAATAATTTTATTAAATCTAATGATAAGCGCGAATTCTTGAAGAACCTAGTGGGTGTAGAATCCCAAGAAGGTTCCGTTTTCACGTTTAAAGGCCTTGATAAAGACCAGCGGACTCAATTGTATTCTTTAACAGGTGATGGTGTGGGGTTTTCAAAGGTTGACGATGCTGACGCGTCAATTGAGGTATTTTCAACTGAAAATATCAATTCTGTAAATTCCGAAGAATCTATGGACAATAACCAGTGCTTCTGCACTATTGAAAATATTAAGTCAATTATTGTTATCCAAACTAGTGTTATTCGTCACATGGATCACCGAATTGAAAATCTAAAAAACGAAATCCGTGTCAATTCAATTATTATGTTCGGTCTATTTGCTTATTGTCTATTACAAAACTAATTAACACATCAATTTTATTTATTTCAAGTATATTAAATAAATATTTTACGGTTATTAAAATATTTATTTAATATAAATGCCTTTCCGGTTAAACGACGATTTTTTATTCGGGGGCGGGGAAGTCGTAAAGAAGTCAAATAAGGGACTAATTATAGCAGTAGTCGTTGTATTACTTATACTAATTACCGTAGGAATCGTTGTTGCTATTGGTGCTAAGAAGCCCGCGGTAGTGCCGTATGTACCTCCGCCATACGTAGCGCCGGTGGCCAGCGCCGGTTCGGCCGCGGGTTCGGCCGTTGGTTCGGGTGTTGGTTCAGCGGGGAGTTCGGGTGTTGGTTCAGCGGGGAGTTCGGTCGGTAGTGCCGGTTCATACGACGGCGGCGGCGCATACGGCGGAAACGGCAGTGGGTCTTCGGACGGCAGTGGGTCTTCGGACGGTAGTATGGCGTCTCATTATTCTAGTGCGAGCAGCGTACCTTCTGCACACGTTCCTGGTGTTCCTGTCCCTAGTGTTCCTGGTGTCCCTGTCCCTAGTGTTCCCACTGGTGGCGCACATAGCTCTACCTCCCCCGACTTTGGTGGTAACACAGGTGGCGCCACGTCTACCGGGACATTTACTTCTTATGCGACTGGAAGCGTAGATGGTTGCTCTACATCGAAATCATGGAAGGAGTGCCAAGCCGACCAAACCTCTTACAACTGTGCTAAGGATTCTGATTGCGAATCTGGAAACTGCATTGATGTCCCTACTGTATGGCAAGCGGGTGCACCGGCCCTTGGTAAGGGTAAAATATGCGGAATCGCCCACTCTACTATTGTTTCTGATTATCAAATGAGTACTGGGTCTAACCCAACATGCGCGGGATCTATCCAGCACTATGACGCACCCAACGGATGCGCCGCTAATGTCCCTAAGTCAAAATGTAACTACGATTACGAATGCGAAACTGGGTGGTGTGTTAATCCCACACTCCCTACTGCGGGCGACCCGCGTCATTCAAACGGTATCGGAGGACTACTTGGCAATGGCTACTGCGGAATTCATGGGGCTACCAGGGCAGATTATATTTCCCATGGTACGGTACCATCTTGCCCAATAACTAGTTCGTTAAAGTCGTGTAAGGCAGACAGTAAAACGGCGTGTAATAACAACAATAAATGTTTGTCTGGGAACTGTTTCGAAGGATTTTGTGCACCAAATACGTCACCATTGCCGGCCGCGTCTGATTTTGCCCTATCTACTGGAACTACCGTAGCTTGCCCAATAAACGCCACCTGGGCACAATGTAATCATGACCCTAACAAAACTGATACTTATTGTAATTTGGACAGCCAATGTACATCTGGATATTGTATCCCGAAGACTAATAAAACACATATCCCGGGAACAAACCCAGGAAGCGACGGAATATGTGCCCCCATCGCAGCAAGAGGTTCAGTGGCCATTTTACCAAGTGCTTATGAAAAGAAACAAAATTGTCCAAAAACAATGACAATTGCTGATTGCGCAAAGAATAACTCCTACAATTGTGCTTGGAATGAATCTTGTCCCGATGCAAGTAATAACTACCCTGCTAACGGACTTGGTACGGGCATCTGCTTGAATGGAGGGGGAGGGAAAGTAGGTACTTGTGTACCACCCGGGACAGGTTCCACAGGGGATTGGGCGCCCAATAAACCTGCGTGCGCAACAAGTAACACGGTCGCAGAATGCTACGCGACTGCTTCACAGGGGTGTGCAACTAGCGATGATTGCGCAGGAGCAGCTACATGTCTTTCATTGCCCCTAAGATCTGGACAACTTGCAGGTGCTAACAACTTTTGTGCTCCCGCTGGGGCAAATAAGGATAGTTACGTAGGTATTATCCCGAATTGTCCAACCACTATGACTTTTAACAATTGTAAGGCGAGTAGTGCATATAGTTGCGGAGCGGATCACCAATGCGGTTCCGGCCATTGTGTACAAGGCGTCTGTACTTCGAACGGTGGCACCGCCCAATATTCTACGCCTGCTGCCGTTATTAAACACCAAGCGGCCGTGGTCAATACCCCCGCGGCAACGGTCCCAGCTGTGTACGAATCGTACACACAGCCCAATGTACCACTAGGGTCACTGCCACCCTTTTTGGCGAAACCAACATTTGGAAAGACAGCAGGTGAATATAATTCCATGAAATGGGGTCCTTTTTGGCAACAGAAAACCTGTAATAAAGGAGTAACAGCTATGAAATTGATGGGCTGGTGTGGAGACAATACAAATTATACGGGGACCCAGACGGCGCAAATGGCTGGGAAGGGATATTCCGTTGGTGCTCCCGGATCTCAAGCCCTAGCTGATGCCAACAATAATAGCGAATGTTGGCAGTTTGGGAACAATACTAACAACGCCACTGCCCGCGCGGCTGCGGCCGTACAGTATTGTATGACGGACGCCAATAACTGCCCAACCCTACCAGGGACAGGTGGATATGAGCCCCCTGGTGGGTCCAAGATTTCAAATTCGGGGCTCGGTTATGGTAAAAACACAACGGGGACCGGGGGCAACATTAGTTGGGGAGGGGGGATAGGACCAAATGTTACCCCAGCGACCGTAGTAAAAAATGAGAATACGTACTCCGTGCTGTGGCCTAATCAAGCGTGGGGTCAATTTGGGGGCGGGAACGCCGGCGCCGGTGGCCCTAAGCCCGGGGCCCCACACTACGGGTTTTCAGCGTGTTAAATACCCTTTGATACTAGGTTAAGAAATAATGATCCTTACCAAAAATCTAATTATTGTTTTTTGTCATACGAATATTACAAAAAACAATAATACCAAGAACCGTAATAGAATATGTAGATAAGAAAAATGTCTCTCGATCAGCGCCTTACGGAATTCTCTGAGAAGCACTCCCTTGATGAATCTGCCATCGCCGAACTTCTTCAGATCTGGAACATAACCTTTGTAGAGATCGCACATGGTCTCCTTAAGGACTCTGGAAAAGAAAAGAAGACAGTAAAGAGTTCTAGGAAAACTGAAACGGTTAAGAAGTGGTCTTCAAAGGTTGCAGGTGAATACGCGGAACAGAAGGGTCTCACACTTGACGATTTCACCCAAGAAAAGGTCTCAAAGAAAGACGTAGACACTCTTATCAAGGAACGGGGATCGGATACACCGAGTACTCCTGGCGAACCCAAGAAACCCAAGATTGTCAAGGATGGGAAGACCCAGAAGTGTTGCGGACTTACAAAGAAGGGTGATCCGTGTAGCCGCGGAGCTACTCATACGCCAGAAGGTGCCAAGAAGTCGTACTGTTTCCGCCACGCAAATGATTGGGAAGACTTTGAAGTGTCATCAGACAGTTCTGACACAGAACTTGAAACAGAAATGCCTATTGCTAGGAAGAAGACACAACCCGGGTCTGATACCGAAGAACCTACCGGGAAGAAGACTTTAACTGGATCAGATTCGGGAAAGTCAGAGAGCAACGGAGAGGACTCCGACTAAATAAAATACAAAATAAAAAATACAAAACACAAAATACAAAATACAAAATACAAAACACAAAACACAAAACGCCAAAAAAAATAAAAAATAAAAAAATAGGCTCTTGGGCCGACTAAAAATACGTATTAGAATAGTTTACTCGGTCTCCGAGCCTAAAGGATCACCGCTTTATATTACTTCTTACGCGATACATGTTTCTTATTCTTAGCTTTGGCTTTCTTATTCTTAGCTTTGGCTTTCTTAATGTCACTTTTAAGCTGTTTGATACTCTTGCGTACCCTCTTCCCCCTTAGGACCCTGGTTGTCGTGACCTTATTCCGTTTAGCCAATGTTATGAGTTTCTTTAAAACGGAAATGTCCTTCTTCATTTCATTTTCGGTGCGTGGAAGTCTTTTTCCCCTATAGGTCTTAGTTATCGGTATCCCATTTTTCTTGGCGCTTTTAGCTAATGTCAAGTATCTCTTTAAAACCGAAGAGGCTTCCTTGATTGTAAGGCTCCTACGTTTACCCCGAAGGATCTTCGTAATTTTAAGTCTGTACTTCTTTAGTCCAGTTAGTAATTTCTTGTGGGTGGCGGTCATTTTTACTTTCCTAGTAGTCATCGTAGCCTTACCGAATTTACCACTGTGGCGCGCATAATCATAATCCTTGCGCATACCCTTGTGCGGGGACTGCCGGTCATAGTAATGAGCCTTGCGCTTACCATTGGACGTGGGCGGGGGCGTCCGGGGCTCACGGTAATGAGCCTTGCGCGGGGGCGTCCCGGGGGGAGTCAGCTCATGGAATATGACCCCCCCGGACGTGGGCGGGGACGGCCGGCCGCGCTTCCTCGTGCGCTGGCCCGCGACCTTCTTCGCGGGTTTAAGGCCCAGTTGTTCCGGTGTCAGTGTCCCAGGCTTATGCAGTGAGGTTCCGTAACAAATCATTTCCCAATCTGGTCTGGCTAGTTTCAGAAAATCTTTGGCACTGAATTCATCACTACCGAAAGACATCATATTTTTTGAACTGTTATGTTTACCAAACTGATTTGTGGGGTCATCAATTGTATTTATGAATTCCTTACGTGTTACATACAATCCAACTTTTTCGTATATAGTTGAACTTTTTGGGATTTCTTTCTCGCTAAATATTCCGATAGAAAGTGGACACAATATAGAAGACATAGATGAGCATATTATGTCACTTGATATAAATGGAGACATGAATACCATAGAACCGTCATCATCTACTCGTATTTTAAGTGCGCTACGCAAATAGTCTATGCCTGAGGAATCATATAGAATACTACCCCAGGAGGTTCCGACGGGTTCTTTACATACGTTATAACCATACCATATGATTTCCGTTTTATCCGCGTCTTCGGGGCTAGAAGGCCATTTGTTTATGGCGGTACCGTCGCCTCTGTTCACGGGAAGGGGCCACATTTTTTTTTGCCAAGAAGGTAGATTTTCATTCTTACTTAAATACCCAGCTATCATTCCATAATCCTCAAGTGTTTTAATTATACTCCACCTAGATAGGGTCTCATGATTACCAGTTGTTTCGGAGTTTTCCATTCCCTTCATACGCGTAGTGATCCCCATGACTGAATTTGCTTTTATTTTTTTATCGCGGTCGGGGTCTGTTATTGTGCCATTACTGATACACAAATCGGATCCTTCAACGGTAAATTTAAACCATTGTTTTACACAAAGTTCCATTGGTTGTTTGGCACTGGCGGCGGCGGGGGCGGGTTGAGTTAATTTATATTTAATTATAAGTGTGTCATTAAAATATATGGACATATATTCACCGAGCTTAGGGTTATATATGTCCTCCGCTGGTATTTTTTGACTTATACCTTTTACGTTTTCTTCGTATGCACCAGATACATTACCGCCTGCATCGTATTCTTGAGCCTTTGTTTTTAATAAAACGTGGCCAGGTACGAATTTACTGTGAAGACCATCAAATATAGAAAAATCGTTTGTCTTAATTTTATTTGAATTTGGTAATAGTTCAAATGCACCAGGTTGTAAGTAGTCTGCTTCAAGCTTATTCCATGTAGTCACTATATCTTTGGGTGATGGTGCAGCATCAAGTTGTTCGTCAAACTGTTTCAATCCCCCCAGAGTTGTTCTAAATGGGCTTCCTTTTTTGAGTGCAGTCTTTATGGGGTCAGGAGTGCCCTCGCGCGTTATGGGCACTTTTAACCCAGAATACCTAGAATCTACCAAAGAACCATAAAGACTACATATCATTGCCGACAATTTTGACGCGGAAGAAGTTATATCTATTAAATCGGCCCACAAATTATACTCGTTTACACTTTTTTGGTTTTCTCGGAGTGTGGCTATACTTTTCCGGTGGGCAGTGCCCGCAGCGGCGGGATCACTGTGCTCCGAAACGTTAATCGTGGGATTATTGAAAACATCTTTATTATCGTCAATCAATTTTAATTGATTACACCATAAGATCATTTGTCCTTTAGAGTCATTAGACTTCATAGCATCTTCTTTATTTTTGCCAAACTTATCTGGGAGCGTAATAAAAGGTACATTTGTTATATAAAGTTCTTGTTCTCTTATAACCCTAGAGCAATTTTTTGTATCTTCATCATTCCTTAGATAATATATATGCTCGTTTTTTTTCATTAACTTCAGAACCGTATAAAATTTTTCAGGGAAGTCACGACCCCCTCCACTTGACCTAGCGGATTTACCCCAACCTTCCTCCCCATACTTCGTAACTTGTTCATGTACAGATCTTAAATAAATAATTATTTTATTTGTTTCGCGTTTTAAACAATAGTCAACTAATCTATAGATTGCATGTCCTTTATCAGTCTTAGCCTTACTTGGCTGAATTTCCCTACCTTTTTCATAACCGGTATCCGTCTCTTTTGGTAGGAGGACATCATCGGAGCCAAGCACATATTTAATTACGCCGATGCCTCTAGCAAGGTTAAGTTTAGCTTTTTTTTTGGTCATGTACCAGTTGATATCACCTACCATAATTCTATGTTGTGCCTTAGAAAAATTTTTTACCCAACTGTCTTCAACATGTGTCCCTGTTGGGTCTATCATCTTTAAAAAATATTTCATTAATGTTGGGGATTCCGTATTACCAGGAGGAGGAACCAGCAGGTTTAAGGTTTCACGAAGCCGCCCGACGGGTCCGCGGACTCGTTGACCAGAATAAATGTCATCATATATATACGTTACTTTACCATTTTCCATGAGATAGTAGTCATCAATATCCTGTTTGTCGTGGGTCCACATCTTAAAAGGAAGTTTAACCGGGGTACCATTAAGCTCGTTAACGTGTTCAGTAAATGAAATCGTTCTTATAGCATATTCTTTACCACCTAACTCAATACGGGCACTAGGCTGGTCATAGGAGGCAAGTACGTTTTTCATAATTGGGACAGTTGGGGGTCTATTCTTTACTTGAACCGATACCCCCGCAACATTGTATGTAATACCATAATATTGATCTTTTTTTGATATGCGAGATTCATCACTAAAATCATGAACAACATCACAATATAATAATACTCGGTGAAGTATGAAATAGTATAATTCGTTTATAACATCTAGATGTTTCACAACATCACTATTTTCTCTGATAGATTTATTGATTTCTTCATCATTAATAAACATATATTTGGCGCCCTGGTTATCAATTTTTCCATCAATGACATTAGACCCTTGTCTTTTCATCATTTCGCGATAAACATCAAAACCTTGTGTCCGGCCCGCGGGCTTCGCCGCTACCTTCGCCGCTACCTTCGCCGCGACCTTCTCCGCGGGCTTTGTTCTGGGGTTTTTCGCGACGCCCCTGGTGTATGGGGGGTTCCCCCCTGTTTTCTGGGTCGGCGCCACACCAAAACTATTCCCTGATGGGTATACACGTTTATCCAAGTATTCTGGTTTTGAAGAATCTTGACCCATTCTATGTTATTTATAAAGATTAAAAATCTTAGTAAATATTAAATATGCCAGGAACAGAAATGTCTACCGAAGCCCAGGAAGCGCTCGCTTCCGCTAAACTTGGAGGGATCAAGAAGCAATTGAACGCAGAGTCTTGGTCGCCACATATGGAAGAACTTATGAAGTCGTGGGGTGAGAAAGCGGCGGGCCTTAGGTTTATGCACTCTGGGGCGGCCGGCCACTGGAAAGGTATGGCTAACAAACTCACTATGTATGGTATCCTTACCACTACTATCGCGTCCACTGGTTCGTTAATATCCGGAAGCATTGACGACCCAAATACTAAGAATGCTCTTATTTACGCTTGTGCTGGTGTCGGTACTGTAGCAACTCTTATTCAGTCCGTAAAGAAGTTCTACAACGCAGAAGAGAAGGCAGCGGATCACGGTGCTATCGCTAAGCAGTTCGGTTCTCTTTACAGATATATGACACTACAGATGGGTCTTGCTCGGGGT
>Ga0307986_10003220_pt1 | contig 11427 bp, 13 predicted proteins | sample EllFjometageno82_FD_203170 | JGI IMG/M metagenome (GOLD analysis project Ga0307986, IMG submission 203170) | Marine microbial communities from Ellis Fjord, Antarctic Ocean - #82 | ecosystem: Environmental > Aquatic > Marine > Unclassified | place: Southern Ocean | collected 2014-10-09
TTGGGGATCGTTCTGTGCTTGAGTTGTTTCATGGACCAACATTGGCTTTCAAAGATGTTGCGATGCAACTTTTAGGTAATTTCTATGAGTATTATCTAAGTAGTGAAAATGAAAAAATAAATATAGTTGTAGCAACATCTGGTGATACAGGGGCGGCGGCAATAAATGCCATTAAAGGAAAAAAAGATGTAAATATATTTGTTCTTCACCCAAATAATCGTGTCTCACCTGTGCAGAGAAAATTAATGACAACTGGAAAAGACAAAAATGTTTTCAATATTGCAATAAATGGAAACTTTGATGACTGTCAGAATTTAGTTAAAGAAATGTTTGCTGACAAAATTTTTTCAAAAGAAATTAAAATGTCTGGAGTTAATTCGATTAACTGGGCTAGAATAATTGCTCAAAGTGTATATTACTTTTATAGTTATTTTTTGGTTGAAGATAATAATCAGCCTATAAATTTTTCAGTCCCAACAGGTAATTTTGGAGATGTTTATGCTGGTTATATGGCTAAAAAAATGGGTCTTCCAATCAACAAATTTATAGTTGCAACTAATCAAAATGATATTTTACATAGAGCAATATCTAAAGGCACCTATGATGTGGAAAAAGTTTCAGAAACGATCTCTCCAAGTATGGATATTCAGATAGCCAGTAACTTTGAAAGACTTATTTATGATTTAAATGGTTGTAGTGACACAAAAACAATTAATGTAATGAAAGATATAAAAGAAAGAGGTCAACATACAATTGATAAAGAAAGTTTAGATAAGATAAATATCGATTTTTTATCATCGCGAATGAGTGAAGATGAAGTTTTAAAAACTATCAAGACTGTTTATAAAAAATTCAACGTAGTTTTAGATCCCCATACAGCAATAGGATATGGTGCTTTTGATAAAGTTAACTTAGGTGGCAACAATATTGTTTTAGGAACGGCACATCCTTGTAAGTTTCCAGATGCTATAAAAAAATCCATAAATATAAAAGCAGAACTGCCTGACGGGCTATCATTTATTTTGAATGAAAAAGAAAATTATGATATAATTGAAAATAACCTAGACAAAATCAAACAGCATATTAAAGAGAGAATTTAATGAAATTAAAAGAAAATAATAAAATACCAAATTCAGAGATATTTGTTATAGAAGGCGGTAATCCTGTAAAAAAAAATATTGAAGAATATTTGAAAAATAAAAAAGTTATTATTTTTGGCTTACCTGGCGCTTACACATCGGTCTGTTCTACTAAGCATTTACCAGGATATGTAAATATACATCAGCAATATAAAGATAAAGGGATTAATCATATTATCTGCATGTCTGTAAATGATCCATTTGTAATGGATGCCTGGGGGAAAGAAAATAATGTTGGTAGTAAAATTATAATGGCAGGAGATCCTTTTTTAAACTTCACTAAAGCAATAGGTGCGGAATTAGATAAAAGTGAAAGAGGGCTTGGAATTAGATCCAACAGATATACAATGTTTATTGATGATACGAAGGTAATAAAATTACAGGAAGAAAAAGACGCAGGTTCTTGTGTAATATCTTCAGCAGAAAATTTTTTGAAATTAATCTAAATTAGCTGCTTTTTTAGCAAGTAAATCAACTTCTTCGTTTAGAGGATTTCCAGCATGGGCTTTTACCCAATTCCATTTAACATTTAAAGATTTATCAAGATTATATAGTGCAAGCCATAAATCTTTATTTTTTACGTCTTCTTTTTTAGAAGTTTTCCAATTATTTTTTAGCCAATTATTTATCCATTCAGTTATGCCAAGTTTTACATATTGAGAGTCAGTGTAAATTTCGATGTCTTCATTAGAGCTTGTTTCCTTTAAAGCACTGATAGTAGCCATTAGTTCCATTCTATTATTTGTGGTATTTTTCTCATTACCGCTAATTTTTTTAACATTACCATCACTATTAATAATTGCAGCCCAGCCACCCTTTCCAGGGTTCTCTAAGCAAGAACCATCAGTATAAATTTTAATCATTAATTTAAATAATCTTTATATGTCCTTAAATTATTATGTATTACAATTTTTTGGTAATATTCGTGTGGATCCTTAATCTTTATCAATGCTGTTTTAGGGGTGTTTGTATAATCATAAAGTCTAGTAAGGAAATATCTCATTGCTGCACCACGACATAAAATATTTAAAGATTTTTTTTCTCTAAGTGAGATTTTCTTAACACTTTCATATCCCATGATCAAATTTTTTATTTTCTTTTTATTAATCTTAAATTTTGAATTTATTTTATCAAAACATAATGCATTAATACAAATAGCTATCTCGTACATAAAAAAATCATTGGCGGCAAAATAAAAGTCAATAATTCCTGATAATCTATTATTTTTGAAAAAAATATTATCAATAAATAAATCCCCGTGTATTATTCCAGTCGGTAATTTTTTTGGCCATTTCTTTTTTATATCATCAAAATTAATTTTTAAAAAATTATCAATATTAGCAATTTTTTTAGATTTAAATCTTATACTTTTTAATAATGGATTTAAGTTTTTGACGCCCATAGAGTTTTTTCTAAAAAGTTTGATTTTGCTTGTAGATAAATGCATTTTGGCAACCACTTTTCCCAAATCAAAACAATTCTTTAAGTTAAGTATTTTTTTATCTTTTCCTTGTAAAAAAGAAACAATACATGCAGTTTTGTTTTTTAATCTTATTAGATATTTTCCATCTTTATTTTTTATGGGTTTTGGGCAACTTATCATTGTGGCATTTAATTTATCCATTAATTTCATAAAAAATGGTATTTCTTTCTTTAAAACCCTCTTTTCAAAAATTGTTAGTATGAATTTTTTATTTTTTGATTTTAATAAATAATTTGTATTTTCTATTCCTTGTCTAATACCCTTGAAACTTAAAAACTTTTCATCATTAAATCTTTTATTAATATACAAAATATCTTTCTTATTTATTTTTGTATAAACGGCCATTTAATTTAGCTTTTTTGGAATTTTGAAAACTACGTCTTCTTTAATTATTTCTACTTCATCCATACTGACCGCAAATCTATTTTTTAATTCATTTATAAAATTATTAACTAATATCTCTGGTGCTGATGCTCCAGAAGAAATACCTATTGTTTTTGCATTTTCTATCAAGTCATATGGAATTTCACTCTCTGAATGGATTAACTGAGAATTTTGACAACCTGACTTTTTAGCAACCTCAACAAGCCTTACAGAATTTGATGAATTTCGACTACCAATTACAAAAAACATATCACATTTTTTGGCAATATTTTTGACAGCCATTTGTCTATTTGTTGTTGCATAACAAATGTCCTCTTTTAAAGGCTCCTTGATATTTGGAAATCTTTCTTTTAAAATCCTGATCATATCCTTTGTATCATCTACAGACAAAGTTGTTTGAGTAACAAATGCAATTTTTTTATCACCTTTAAGTTCATATTTCTTTGCTTCATCTTCATTTTGAATAAGATCAATAGATCCGCTTGGTAGTTGCCCCATTGTACCTACGACTTCAGGGTGATTTTCATGTCCAATTAAAATCAAATGAAAACCAGATTTATTAAGATGCTCGGCCTCTCTGTGTACTTTAGAAACCAGTGGACATGTTGCGTCTATATAAGTCATATTGTAGTTTTTAGCATCTTCTGGTATTTTTTTAGGAACCCCATGCGCAGAAAAAATAACTGGTCTTGATTTATCCTCTATCTCTTCAAGTTCCTCTACAAAGATAGCTCCCTTACTTTTTAAATCATCAACTACAAATTTGTTATGAACTATCTCATGACGAACATAAACTGGAGACCCATATTTTTTTATAGATTTTTCCACAATTTCTATCGCTCTTTCTACGCCAGCGCAAAATCCCCTTGGTGCAGACAGCAGTATTTTTAGTTGTTTATTTTTCATTTTTTTCAATTAAATACTCGAGCAATATATGTGGAAAGGTTAAAGACGCCAAACCAATAAATATTACCTTTAATATGGCGTCATCTAAAACATAGTAATTTGTGAGAATATAAACGCTAAATATAAACAGTATTGCGGTGATCAATGTCAATGGTAAAGCTTTTTTGATGAATTTTTTAAATCCATCTGAAAAATTTTTCTTATCTAACTCACAGATTAAAATTGCGGAGTGTCTAACAGAATGTAAAAAACAAAAGTATACTGTAAAAGCTATTAATGGTGTGAAAATAATATTTAAAGACAATATACAAATAAGTTCAACATACATGAAAGTAAAATCTTCCAAATTTTGCACTGTGAAATAATTTGCAATTACTGGGAGTAATAATATCGCTATACTAAGTAAGCTATTTTGAAATAGGTTTGATAAAATTCTAATGATATTTTCATCATCAACTAACAAAACTTTAAAAATTTCTAAGGTTTCATTAAAATGAAAAGATAAAGGAAATATAATAATCATAGAGCCTTTTAAGGTAAAAATAAGAATACCGTATTGTGGTTTGGATAATTCTTTAAATCCACCATTAAATTTTTTAGAATGGAAATTTACACTATCCTCTTTTCCAAAGTGATAAGAGGCAACTATTAAAAAAAAAAAAAGTATTAAAGAAGGTGATAATAGCCAAGCTAGAATAACAACAAAAGAAATTAGAATATATAGAAGAAAAAAAATAAATTGATTTTTTATTTTATAAGTTTTTAAGAGTTTTTTTCCTTTAAAATTATCAAGAGAACCATGCGAAATACCAATACTCATTATTAGAAATAAACAAAATAAATTAATAGTTGTTTCTTGCAAGACATCAAAAAGATTGTAACTATTGATTAATCCTAACAAGAAAACTAGTAGTAAAAAAAAAATAGAATGTCTCGTAGCAGAATAATGCATATTAATTAAATAAAGCTTTGATAAAAGTCCATTTATTAGGCATCTTTAAAATTATAGACAAGTCTTCAACAAAATTACTTTTATTAGATAAAAATTTTATAACAGTCTTTGGAGAAGCCTCAAACATTTTAAAAAATATATCAGACATTTTTTGTGGATGTTTTTCAAGAACTCTCAAAAATACTTCATCTAAAAATTGATATTTTTTGCCTATTTCATACCTCTTAGTGTTTGAAATATTTTCAATGTTTTTTCTAATATATTTGCTGTGTTCTTGAATATTTAGGAAAGTATATCCAGTACTTAATCTGGTCATTCCACCGGCAGTTCCAATATTTATCTTATTTTTTACCTTTTCATACGTAGTATAGAATAGTGGTATCGCACCCTCTTCTTTGTAAACTATCTTATAACTTTTTAAGTTTAAGTGGTTTTCAATGTAATCTTTTATTTGCTCGTCATAATTTTTTTGAGAAACACTATCCATTTTTGATAACCAGGTAGTTTCAACCAAAGCCCTATTTTTTGAGTAAGGAAGTGTATAAAAAAAATGAACACTTTCCCTTTGATCGCAGTCAAAATCCATAAGATTAAATATGTCATCATCAAAAACATCTTTTTGGGTTTCAATTTCTACACCACAAAAATGCTGCCACAAATTATCATGATTTTTTTTAACATGTGGAACGCTATTAAAGAGGAATGAATTTATTGAATTAATTTCTTTTAAGTCTTTAAAGAAATTTATGTTTTTATTTTCTCTTAACTTATTGATAATTTTTTGATAAAATAAACCACTATCAATACTTTGGTAGGGGTAGTTTTTACACTCCAAATGATTAGTCTTATTGGGTACATTGATTGAAAAATTCTCCCAATCTTTTTTAACACAATCATCAAAATTATGAGGTGTCACCTTCCAAAATGACCATGTTTTATCTTTTTTATATTCTTCCCTGGGCTCAATAATTGCCAGCGTTTTATCTTTTAATTTTTCATGGATTTCCAGCTCGTAAGCAAGAGACAAGCCCGCACAACCACCACCGATAATTATATAATCAAATTCTTTCATCTAAATTTATTTCTTTATTAATCAAAAAATGGTCATGTTCAATCTCATCATTATTTTTATTTATTAATGATAATTTAATTAAATCGAAAATTGAAAGAAAAGTTTCAAGAACTTTTTCAGCATTTGAAACATATATTTTTCCAGAATTTCTATAATTTTCTAGGTTATGTTTATTGAGAATTTTATGTCCTATTTTTCTATATACTCTTCTAGCAACCAAAATTGAAAAACGAAAACTTATTGGAATATCCTTGATTGAAAGAAATGAATTCTTATAAAAAGTATCAGCGAGCTCGATAGTTGATGAAATTTCAGTAAAGCTATCATTTATGTAAGATCGGTTGTTTTTTAAATCTTCAATTACATCTCTAGATATATTTGTTAATTGCATTGCTACACCAAGATCAATTGCTGATTTAAGTGAATTTTTTTTAGTAACTTTTAAAATTTTTGCCATCATTAACCCAACAGTTCCAGCCACCCTATATGAATAAACCAATAAATCTTTCCTTGAATGTAATTTTACGCTCTCTTTAATGTCAGATCTAATACCATCAAATAAATCGTGAACAATTTTTAGAGAAATATTAAACTCAATTATGAGACTCCACATGTTTTTAATGACAGGATCATCAAAGTTTTTTTGATTAAAATCATTTTCAAATTTTTTGAATTTACTCTCTTTAATTTCTACTTTTCCTTCATCATCAGCAATATTGTCAGCAACTCTACAAAAGTCATATAAGGTAGAGCATCTTTTGTAAGTCTCTCTTGGTAAAAAAAAACCTGCCCAATTAAATGACTTTGCATAAATAGATAAATAATTTTTATTAGACATTATAGGATTTTATCCAATACTTTTGCTGATGAAAGAACTCCTGGTACACCTGCTCCAGGATGGGTACCTGCGCCTACAAAATAAAGCCCATCGTAAATTTCTGATTTATTGTGAAACCTAAAGTAGGCTGATTGTGAAAACTTTGGTTGGATTGAAAAACCAGATCCATATTTTGTATTAAGATCTTTTTCAAAGTAATCAGGAGTTAAATAAAAATCATCAACAATGTTCTCTCTTAAGTTCGGTAGCAAGTCTTTTTCCATTTTATCAATTACTAAATTTTTTATTTTTTTACCCTCAATTGACCAATCAATTTTAGACTGGTTGTTAGGCACTGGAACCAAAACGTAAAAACAATCATGTCCTTGGGGCGCCATAGACTTGTCAGTAGCAGAAGGCCTGTGAAGATAATAACTAATATCGTTGTTCAATTTTTTGTTATCAAATATATCCTCAAGATGCTCTTTATATTTGTTACCAAATTTTATTGTATGATGCTCTACATTGTCATAAGTTTTTTTGGTTCCAAAATAATAAACAAATAATCCCATAGAATATTCCATTCTATTTTTTTTCCAATTAAACAAGAGTGATTTATTTTTATTCCCATCCAATAATTTCTCATAAACTGCAGGTGGGTCAGCATTACAAATAACATTATTGGTCTCAATAGTATTTTGATTGTCCAATTTGATGCCAGTTATTTTATTTCTATCTGAAATAATTTTAGTTACTTCATGACCTTTAATTACCTCTATACCCACTTCGTTCATTAATTTTTCAAGACCACTTATAATATTGCCAGTGCCACCCATTGAGTAGTGTATTCCCCATTTTTTTTCTAAGTATAAAATTAATCCATAAATAGAAGTTGTTGTAAAAGGATTTCCTCCAACTAAGAGGGGATGCATGCTTAGCATTCTTCTTAATTTTTCATTTTTTATATAAGATGAAACTAGTGAGTAAACAGACTTGTAACTTTTAAGTTTTAGTAGGGCCGGTAGTTGCCTCACCATTGCAAGTGGTTTATCAAATGGTACATCTGCTAGCTCTGTAAAACCTTTGTCAAAAATTTTTTTTGTAAAATTTACTAACTTTTTATAACCTTCAATATCTTCTTTACTGATCTCCCCAATTTGTTTTTTCATCTCCGTTTCATTTCCTGAGTAATTAAATTTCGAATTATCCTCAAAAATAAATTGATACCAAACTTTAAGTGGAGATAGGTTAATGTAGTCTTTTGGATCTTTTTTAAATAATTCGAATAATTCATTAATTAAGTGGGGTGCTGTAATTACTGTTGGACCACCGTCATAAGTAAAGCCATTTCTTTTAAAAACTCTAGCTCTACCACCAAGATCTGGATGTTTTTCAACCAAAGTAACCTCATGACCTTTGGATTTAAGGCGAAGTGCAGCAGCAATACCACCAAAACCAGAGCCTATCACAATAGAATTCATTTTTGTAATTTATATTTTTTTAAGAAAATTGTAAGATTATTATGAGTTAATTTTTTTTAACTCTTCTTTCGTTTCATCTAAATTTTTTTGAAATAGCGTATCAAGCTTAGATTTATCAACAGATGTAGTAATAATTTTTTTTACAGAATCTACTGCAATTCTAATTGAAGCATCTTTTATTTCTTTAATTGCATTTTCTTTCATTTGATTAATCTTATTTTCAGCTAAATTCTTTTTTAAATCAGAGGATTTGTGAAATTTATCATTTAGTTCAATAATTAATCTATCACTATCTTTTTTAGCTAGATCTAAAATTTCATTCTTAACATTATCTGCTGTATCAAGTTTATTTTGAGCATTGTCCAATAAAGTTTTTGCTTCAGTTCTTAATTTTTCACTTTCATCAATTTCATTCTTTATATCTAATATAAGGTTATTGAGAATATCATTAATTTTATGTGGTACTTTTAAATAAATAAGACCACCAAAAAAAATAACAAATGAAACTGCTACCCAAAATGTTGCATCAATTACCATAATATTTATCTCCATTTTTTTTGGATAAATCATCCACAATTGCAGAAATGCTACTATTATTTATTTCAGCACCAATTAGTTTTTGTATTAGTTCAAAAGATGTCTCTATAGCAATTTTGTTAATTTTTTTTGGCGCCTCTAATCTAAGTTTGTTTATTTCTTCTTCAGCTTTTTTGACCTCTTCACCAATCTGCTTATCTAAAACTTCTCTTTTCGCATTAATATCTTTTAATGCCCTCTCTCTTGCTTGATTATAAATACTTTTTGCTTCAACTTTACTTCTGGAAATGACTTCATCATATTCCCTAAGCTTTATCTCACTTTCTTCTCTTTGTTTGTCAGCTGCCTCAATATTATCTAAAATTTGGAGTTTTCTTAATTCAAGATTAGCACTAATTTTTGGAAGTATTAGCTTTGATAAAACTACATATAAAATTCCAAAAGTTATTATTAACCAGAATATTTGAGAAACCCAAAATTCAGGATTTAATTGAGGCATGCCTCCGCTTTCAGCAGCGAAAACTTTCTCTGTAAAAAGAAAGTTAAAAAATACTATCTGAAAAAATATTTTTTTAATCATTTTTACTTAAAATGCAAAAAGAATGATTAGTGCAACTACTAGCCCAAATAGACCAGTTGCTTCAGCTAATGCAAATCCTAAAAGCAAATTTGGAAACTGTTTTTGAGCTGCAGATGGATTTCTCATTGCACCTGAAAGATAGTGTCCAAATATTATTCCTATACCAACACCGGCACCGGCTAGAGCTATTGCTGCTAGTCCTGCTCCGATCATTTTTGCTGCTTCTAATTCCATTATATCCTCCTATATTAGTTAATGGTGTAAATTTAATGCATCATTTAAATAGATGCAGGTTAAGATTGCAAAAACATATGCTTGAAGAAAAGCAACTAAGATCTCCAAACCTGTTAAAGCAACCGAAAAACTCAGTGGAAGCCATCCACCAACTATTCCAAGACTTATTACAAAGCCTCCGAAAACTTTCATCATAGTGTGACCAGCCATCATGTTTGCAAATAATCTAACAGATAAACTAACTGGTCTACTTAAATAAGAAATTACCTCAATAACAACAATCAATGGAAGCAAAACAACAGGTACACCACTTGGAACAAATAGCTTTAAGTATCCAAATCCATGTTTAATAAATCCTATTATTGTAACTCCTATGAAAATAAATGATGCCAACACGAATGTAACAATGATGTGGCTTGTAACTGTAAAAGTATATGGGATCATGCCAAACATATTACAGAACAGCACAAACATAAATAGGGAGAATATAAAAGCAAAATAAGGTCTAGCTTTTAATCCAGCCGTGTCTCCAATCATTTTTGAAACAAAGGTGTAGCTTAGCTCGGCCATTAACTGCAACTTATTAGGTAGCAAAGAATTTTTTTTAGATCCTAAGTTAAAAATAATTAAAATTGCCAGAGAACTTATGACCATAAACAAGCTCGCATTTGTAAATGAAATATCAAGTGCACCAACTTTAATTTCAGGACCAATTCGATAAACTTCGAATTGTGTCATTGGATTTGCAGCCATAAAATCTTATCTATTCTTGCATATTTTTAGCAGATCTGATTACATTGGTTATTCCTGCAACCACGCCCACAAAAAAAAAAATTAATATAAACCAGGGTTTAGTATCAAAGGTCTTGTCAAAAATAAACCCAATAATCGTCCCAACTGCTACTGCGGCCACTAATTCTGTGCTTAATTTAAAGGCTGTTCCAATAGATGAAGGATTACCATTTTTATTATATAGGTTTTTCTTTAAAATCTTCCTTTTTGCAATCTCTAAGCGAGTTTTAAACTGATCATTTGGCATTTAAGTAGTTTAGGCAACCATACTCTCTGCTTTTTGTAAATCAACAGCAACTAACTGGCTTATTCCTTTTTCAGGCATTGTTACTCCGTATAATCTATTCATTTTAGACATAGTTAATGCATGATGAGTTACAATTATAAACTTAGTATTTGTAATCTTAGTAAGATCTTCCAATAAGCTACAAAATCTTGTTACATTTGCATCATCTAAAGGAGCGTCAACCTCATCGAGCACGCAAATAGGCGAGGGGTTAGTTAAGAACACCGCAAAAATCAAAGATAAAGCAGTTAATGCCTGCTCACCACCTGATAAAAGAGTAATTGACTGTAGACGCTTACCTGGAGGACTTACTAACATTTCTAAACCCGCTTCTAAAGGGTCATCTGAATCAACCAATTCTAACTTTGCATTGCCACCGTTAAATAACTTTGTATAAACTTCATTAAATTTTCGATTAACTTTTTCAAAAGCTTCAACTAATCTGTCCCTACCTTTTTGATTAAGCTCATTAATACTTTCCTTAAGCTTTGCTATGGCAGTTACTAAATCAGCCCGGTCTTGCTCCATTTTTTTTATTTCAACCTCATACTTATTAGTTTCTTCATCTGCTTTTAGGTTAACTGATCCTAATTTTTCTCTTACTTGCTTTTTTTTATCTAATAAATCTTCTTGATCCACGTGATTAGGCAAATCTTCTACTCCATTTAAATTAGAATTTTCTAGAATATTTTCTTCAGTCAAATCTAATTCAGAACTCACCCTGTCTAATAAATCTGATTTTCTTTTATTTAAACCCTCAATAG
>Ga0307986_10003221_pt1 | contig 11425 bp, 15 predicted proteins | sample EllFjometageno82_FD_203170 | JGI IMG/M metagenome (GOLD analysis project Ga0307986, IMG submission 203170) | Marine microbial communities from Ellis Fjord, Antarctic Ocean - #82 | ecosystem: Environmental > Aquatic > Marine > Unclassified | place: Southern Ocean | collected 2014-10-09
AAATCTACAATCCATTTAATGGATAAAAAACCAAACCATAAAATGGAAATAGTGGTGTACCAAAAGAATTTAATGAAGTTTACAAATAGAATAATGATCATATAAATCATCTGAAAGGTAGCAGCGTTTTTCCCTCTAACTTGAATACCCGCTATCTTAAAACTTGAATAATTGGGCTTTAAGATATTATAGGAACCTCGTTTATTTTTAAGGGAAGTACTGAATCCGTTTTTGGAAATATTGAAGTTAAAAGGACCACTATTATACCTTCCAATGAATTGAAAATTACCGTTTTGGAAACCCATCCTTGCACCTTTAAATAGTCGTTTATGAAGACGAAGTCCGTGTTTGGTGTTTATAGTAGCACCAACTCCATCACCCTTAAATGTTTTGGTAGCAGAAACACCTCCTGTTCTTGAAACTCGGACATTTTTCCCTCTGTATTCTATTCTTTTTGAAGGGTTGTCTTTATTTTTTGGATTAGTACTTGACATGAGTCAAAATTAAGAAATTAAAATAAGTAGATTGAGATGTTTTAATTTTGATTTCCCCTCCCCCTGTTATAAAAAGTTGCAACACAATTTCTTATTTTAACGATCCACTCAATTTGGACGACATCCATTTCTCCTTTCTCGATAACACTTAAGTAACGAGTGTAAACTTCCTTTAATTGATTGTGAAGGAAGTGGATTGATTATCCCTTGGTTACTAATTTATGTCTAACGCAATTATGCAGTCTATATCATCAATACAGGCACAAAGTCGGGATGGTCCACTGAAATCACACATGAATTTTTTTTAATATTTTTCATTTAACAAAGTCTAATATACTTATATTGCTATTTTAAATATAGGTGCACTAAGTCTGCATCTATTCTTTAAATAACTTAAAACATTATATGAAATTATTTTACATTCTTTTTTTTATTTCCTCTGTTGTCTTTTCACAAGAAATCGATATTCCTCAAAACATAGTCACATCCTACAATGATGAACAGAATATTTATCTTTTTTCTCAAAATGAATACTACACAATAGACCTATTAAATAACGAAATATCAAAACCAAATTCTTTCGAAAATAATGGATTTAATATTGAAGATTTCAGTCCTATAAAAACGGATAGTAGTTTCTATTTTATTAGTAAAACAGGTGGTAGTGTTTTAAAATTAAAAGAAAATACATTAGATCGAATAGACAATTCTTTTAATCATAAAATGCAAATTGGTAGTTCTATCTTCCAATATAATAATGAAATATACAGATACGGGGGATATGGGTTTTTTAGTGCAAGAAATTTTATTGTAAAATATGATTATTTAACTAATGAGTGGGAGTCACTTATTTTAAATAATAGTGATGTGCCAAAAGCTCGTTATGATAATTCTTTTTTATTAAATAAAAATAATTTTATTATAATTGGTGGGGTTAGTGTAGATCCATTAGATAGGAAAAATAGAATTATACTAAATGATTCATGGCAGTTCTCATTTAAAACTATGAGTTGGGATAAAATTGCATCAGATGAATATTTTAAATATTTCTCTTCAAAATTTTTTAAAACTGAAAGTAGAACAGGAATAATTAAAGATAATAAGGCATATATTTATAATAATGAAGATTTGAGCTTTAATATACACAATATCAGCCCATTATTTTTGAAGATTGACAGACGCTATGAGATTTACTTTTTTAATAATTTATACCATTTTATAGTAACAAGAGATAATAAAATGGTTTTAATGTCAAGAACAGAGGAGGAACTGCTCGGACCCTCAATTAATTTAAAGTACATCAGTAAAAACAACATTTTAAATGTACTAATGACTTTTATCATATTTAGTATTGTTAGTTTACTAATAGTTTTGATCTACCAGCATCTGCATTATATTAAATTATCAGCAGGGAAACTTAAATTTAAAAACATTAAAATTAATTTATCAGAGGAAGAAGAAATTATCTTACAAGAGTTTATCTCCAATCAAAATATTGTAGAAAATACTAAAGTTCAGGAAATATTAGATAAAGAACACTATGATAGGTCTAATAATATTCGACGTAAAAACAAACTCATTCTTGAATTAAATTCAAAACTTCAGTATTTGTTTAACAACAATATCACTAACTACATTCAAATTCAACAAAGTAGTTTTGACAAAAGATACAAGCGTTATTTTTTATATTTAGAAAATAAAAAAATAATTAAGAAACAAAAATCATATTATATAAGATTTATTTATTTATTGTTTCTCTCAATAATTTTTATTGTTCTGTGGATAAACTAAAATTGAATATTTTTTATTAAACCGAAAAAGTTAGCTATAATTCCATATGAAATTAAGGCTAACTTTTTTAAAATATTTACAAGTAGGTGCTCTAACTGCATTGATTACTTTTACTTTAAAGAGCAAGATTTTAAATTAAAAAGGTTTTTCCACCTCAAAAAATTCAGCTAAACTATTTATACTACCCTTTTCGTTACCAATAACATTTCCATCTGCTTCTGCAACTTCTTTTAGCCAATTAATTATTGAATTAGCAAAAGTTGGATTAAACCATTCTTGAGACTTAAGAAATTTAGCAACAGTTAACATTTCTTCTTGTACTTTTACATTTATCTGATCTTCCGGATTGTTATCTATTATTGAAAAATACCAATCATGTGCGATTTTCAATTTTTTATCTGGTTCATCTGAAGCATATGGCATGCCATCTCCAACCCAATGTGCAAAAGTAATTTCATTTATTTCTTGGATCTTAGCCATTTCTTCTGGTGTCAGTAAACCATCTGTAACTTCTGCATTCGCAATCAGAATAAAGTTTAAACAATCTGTCCAATCATATCCGTTTTTTTTACCCTCTTTCCATTCTAAGTATTTTTCATTGTAACCTTCCATAATATTATTGTTTATATTTAATTGTTGTTTATATTTAAACTCTTTGGTTCTGTCGCATCTGCTAAAATTAAGCATCAAGTTTTAAACTAATTTAAACTTTTATTCTAAGCCTAAAATACTGTATGCGTCCTCGCTATATCCTTCATCATTATCTTTAACTTGAAATAGAAAAAAAATGTTTTCTTCAATTCCTTTTTTCCATAATTCAGATTTATCTCCTTTAGGAATACGTAATTGACTACCATATTCATAATCTTCAATCCAACAAGCTGGATCTAAGAAAGTTATAATAGTTTGGTCTCCATCTACAATAATGGAATCACTAAACTCCAATGAATCACCATCCTCAAGATCGTTTTGAATGGTTTCTATATTTGCTGAAAAAACTGAACTTTCCTTTAAATTGCTTTGAATATCAGACAATACACCATTATCAGCACTTTCTTCGATTTCTTTTTCTTAAATCATCAGCTAAAGATTTAAACTCTTGAGCTGTGATTTTTGAGTTTTTAGATTTAAGAACACAATGATTATTATATTCTACAAAAGAAAAAACTTTATCTGTTAACAAATCATAGTATTTAAGAAATTTTTCTAATGAACCTTCTAAATCATTTTCGATAATAAATTTTGTTACTAACATTTTTTTTACAAATATATATATAAATAGAAACCTAATCAATAGGTGCAAACCTATTGCACCTAATTAATTAAATGATTTCTTTTTATATTTGAATACTAACAAAATTTTTAAAAAATGAAAAATATAGAATTTATTGAATCGATTTATTATTTAGCTCTTGAAATGGGAGTAGCTGATGGAGAAGTTACTGATTTGGAAATGAGTGCAATAAATCGAGTGATACACGATTGCATGAAATACTCAGATGCTAATAATAATGTTTTTTCTAAAAAATCATTAGCGGAAGTTAATGATGTTAAAATTTTTACAGTCTGGATGAATAATTTTTTTGATAATCAAACCACGCAATTTCTTAATACACACATTGAATCATTAAGTGTTCTTCCCAGAGAAACTAAAAAACTTATTTTAAATGCGTTATGGTTCGTTGCTAAGGTTGATGAAAATGCAGATGAAGGAGAGTTTTCTTTCTATTTCCATCTCGAAAAATGCTGGAAAATGGACTCTTAGGGATTTTTAGAGTGTGTGATTTAGAAAATTAAAATCTAATAATAAATAAAAGATGGCAAAAGTATTTGGTACAATTGACAGTTATAATAGTGTTACTTATAGTGAAGAGAAAGTTGAATTTTTGAATTCTCATAGTGTTCCATTTGAAATTAATGACAATAAGATATATTTGATTAGTAAATCTGCGGTCTCTGTAAGAAGTAGAGAATATGACGAAGTTTACAGTAAATTTTGTATGCAAATTGCTGATTCTTCAGATGCTCCTATTTCACTTGGAGAAGGAGCTTTAGAGGAAGATAAGCTTCCTGTATTAATTAATGTATTTGGTAATCATTTGGAATTTTATATTAGTTTAATGTGTAACGATGAATCAGCATCTGGGCAATTGTATTTAGTTAAGAACGAAGATACAGGTGAAATTAATTGGGAGAGTCATGTCGAAGAACCTGAGGGAGAAGATGCTATCTGTGAAAATTGTGGATATGAAAATTACATGTGTGATTGCGAGAAGGATGAGGAAGATGAGGAAGATGATGAATAAGGTGATTTAGAAAATTAAAATCTAATAATAAGTAAAAGATGGCAAAAGTATTTTTATCAATTACCAGTTATAATAGTGTTTCTTATAGTGAGGAGAAAGTTGAATTGCGGAACTTAAGGAAGGTTCCCCTTCAGATGAATTACTAAAAGCAATGAGAGAAGGTTTATATAAAATTTAATGAAAACATTATTAATTGACATGGACGGTGTTTTAGCCGATTTTGGTAAAAAAGTAAACGAAATTGATTTAGATGATACAATCTCCATGCATTTTAAAAAGTCACCTGATGAAATAGAGGGTGTTTTTAGAGATTTAGAACCATTAAAGAATGCTGTGAAGTCAGTTATAAAATTATATGAATCTGGTAAATATGATTTGTTCATTGCAACGACTGCGCCTTGGAATAATCCAAGTAGTTTTTCTGATAAAAGAATTTGGATAGAAGAGCATTTTGGAGAAATATTTAAAAAGAAAATGTTTATTACGCACCGTAAAGATCTTTTAATAGGAGATTATCTAATTGATGACCGGTTGGCTAATGGTGCTAAAGATTTTAAGGGGGAATTAATCCACTTTGGATGGAATTATGAAACACTATCTTGGAACGAATATAAAGACTGGGAGTGTGTATTAAACAAATTATTATAGAATTTTTAAGTACCGTATTACTATGGAAGAATATACAAATGCACATGGTGAGGTTTATACCTTTACTAAACAAGGAATAGATAAGGTCCTAATGGAAGGGAACTTTGAACACCATAGAGTTGGTGGTGAACCAGATGATATAGAGTATATAAATCCAAGAGGTGGTCCTTTTATTAAAAAAGGTCAAATGATTCCTGGTATTGATTTTAATGTTATAGTAGAATCATTTGAAAGTTTAAATAATAGTTATATTATTAATGTCAGAGAAATTGAAGTAGACCCAAATGATTTTTCATGTCTGGAAGATGGAAATTATATTGGAGGATTAACAATGCCAAAATAAAAATCAAATTATATGAAAATGGATGAACAAAAAACAAAATCATTCTTGATAAAAAGAAGTAACTCTTTTAGAGATTTAAAAAAGAATAATTCTAAGAAAAAAGGGTATTTCGAGATTACTATCAGTAAGGATAAAAGAAATCCACCTTCCCATAAATTAAAAATGCATGATATTATTTATGTAGCAGAAACAAGCGGAGGTATTTATGCAAAAGGTAAAGTTGTGAAAACTTTGTCTGTTGATGTATTTAGCACAATTGAAGAGGTGTTAGATTATTCAAAACAATTTAAAGATGATTCTTATTGGTTAGATAAAATAAGATTATTTAAAGATAAGCTCTCTTCTGATTCAAATTATAAGTTAAGATGTCATCAATATTATACAAATCAAAAGTTACTTAAAAGGACAATCCCTTATAATGGACCGTTAAAAGAGTATGATGCTTCCATTAAACGTGGTTTAGCAAGTATATTTTTTGAATTAAAAGAAAAAGATGTTAAATACTTAAATGAAAATCCAGATTGCAGTTTAAAACAAGTCAAAAAATTAGATCCTAAAATACCAGGTGATTTAAGACTAAAAATATACTCTTTTTTTAATCAAAATTATTCAATTGGGCATCTCATTGATATTGATCATTTTATTCCTAAAAGTGTAGGGGGACCTGGAAATATTATTGAAAATTTAGTGCCAATAGGGCTAAGTCTCAATCGATATAAGAGCGATTCAATACCAAGAAGTTTTTTTGAGGTAGCCTTAAACGATGATTTTAAAACAAATTTTAAAGTTTTTGAAAAAGAAATTTTAAAACTATTAAAAAATAATGAAAAGTTCATTAGCAAAAAAGATTACCCTAATTCAATTGATTTAGCAAGGAAAATGAATGCTGTAGTTAGCGAATGGAAAAAAATGGATGAAATCAAAAATTTTTATTTTGAAGTAAATAAAAAATTTAATCCTGATTATGTAGAATTAATTTATAAAGTAAAATAATTATTACAATTTATCTTTATGAGACTCTCCAAATCAACATTCATTAGAGGACTTCAATGTGAGAAGTCATTGTATCTCTATAAAAACCATTACAACCTAAAAGATTCTACACCGTCATCACTTCAAGCGGTATTTGATCAAGGAACCAATATTGGTTTATTGGCACAAGATCTATTCCCAAATGGTGCTGATGCGTCACCTGAAAATCATTTTAAAATGGTTGAATCGGTGGGAAAAACATTGGATTTCATAAACAAAGGTGAATCCATTATCTATGAAGCAACATTTCTATTCAACGATGTTCTTGCTGCATTAGACATATTAGTCAAAGATGAAGAAGGTTGGAAAGCGTACGAGGTGAAAAGTTCTACCAAGGTTTCTGACACCTATATCAAGGATGCTGCAATTCAATATTATACAATTACAAATTCAGGAATAGATCTTAAAGACATATCGATTGTTCATATCAATAATCAATACACAAAAGATGGAGAATTAGACATTCATCAATTGTTTACCATCGAATCTGTGTATGATCAAGTTTTAGAATTTCTCCCGCGAATACCAAATGAGATAAGAAGACTCAAAAATGTCATTGAAAGTCCTGAAATACCAAATGTAGATATCGGAAATCATTGTTCCGATCCATACGATTGTGATTTCAAAGGAACGTGCTGGAAACACATCCCTGACTACTCTGTTTTTAATATATCAAGACTAAACAAAGACAAGAAGTTTGATTTATATAATCAGGGAGTAATCACATTGGATGATATTGATCTTGGTCAAACAGAACTGAATCCAAATCAGGTTCTTCAGGTACAATCTGAAGTGAATGGAACAACTCATATTGATGTTGAAGAGATTAGAAACTTCACAAATGGATTGAACTATCCCTTATACTATTTAGATTTTGAGACTATTGGTCCTGCAGTTCCAAAATATAATGGTAGTAGACCCTATCAACAATTAGTATTTCAATATTCACTTCACATACAAGAGACTTCAACCTCAGAAATAGAACATCGGGAATATCTCGCAGATCCATCTCAAGATCCAAGACCTAATTTTATAGAACAACTCGTTCAGGATTGTGGAACCAGTGGAGACATTATTGTCTATAATATTGGATTTGAGAGAGGTAAAATAAATGACCTTATAGAAGTGTTCCCTCAATACTCTACTGAGTTAAGAGGGATTGTAAATCGTCTGAAAGACCTCATGATACCGTTTCAACAGAAGTGGTATTATACCCCCGAAATGAGGGGTAGTTATTCCATAAAGTACGTTCTCCCTGCGTTAGTTCCTGAACTCTCATACAATGACCTTGATATTAAAGAAGGAGGTACTGCATCCAACACCTTCTTATCCATGGTTAACGGAACCTTTGAGGGTGATATTGAAGAAACAAGGAGACAACTATTAGAATATTGTGAGTTGGATACCTATGCTATGGTCAAAATTCTTGAGAAACTACTGCAGGTATAAAACTGATTTTCTTTCAAAAAATTGAAAAAATAAATTTTTTAAAAACTCGATTTTTTCCAAAAAATTCCAAAAAAAAAATCACTCAGAGATCTGACCCCCCTCTGGAAAAGTCAAAATACCCTTATTTAAGGGGGGGCTTCCCATGGAGTCCGGCAGGAGGTCCTACAGGGAGGACCCCCCAATTCAAAACCAACGTGCGATTAACAATAATCGGGATCACCACCGTGACAGTGATCCTTCATGGAATATTATCCGCACGCAAAAAATGTCTCAAAAGAATTATTGTAGCAAAAATTTAGCATTTATTATTCCGGTACCCCGATAATCCGCTGTATCATAGCCTCACAGAAACCCAAAGGATTATAATAATTAAAATGAGGCACTATGATAAACGCAGTTATTTACTCAAGAGTTAGTTCTGAGTCAGAGCGACAAGACACTGAAAGACAAACCACAGAATTAAAACAATATGCCAGTCGAATGGGATATAATATTGTCGAAGTTTATGAGGAAAAGGTCAGTGGATTTAAAAAGAATGAACTAAGACCAATTTTTTCTAAAATGTTAGAAGATATTAAAACTAATGAAATTGATAAGGTGTTAGTTTGGGAACTTAGTCGAATTGGAAGATCAGTTCTTAATTCCCTTCAAAATATTCAAATCCTAAATGATTTAAAAGTCGGAATCTATATTAAGAATTTCAACTTAGAAACATTAAATGACGATAAGACTCCTAATAACCTATCCATGTTCATGGTTCAAATCTTGTTCGCAGTAGCGGCTATGGAGAGTAAAATGACCCTCGCGAGATTAGAGTCAGGATACAGAAACCACATCAAGAAATATGGTTCCAAAAGCGTTGGAAGAAAAAAAGGAAATACAGATAGTGATGATACAATTCTTGAAAGACATTCGGATGTAGCTAAACTTATTAAAAGGAATATTTCCATCCGAAATATAGCAGCTATCACTAATAAATCTACAAACACAATTTTAAAAGTTAAGAAATTGATGTAATGGATACCTTTTTCACGATCTACTTCATTGTTGTTGGGGTATTATTCACTCTAAATCTGATTTATAAGCTAATTAAATTTGTTAAATCTGACGGTGAAGACTGGCAATTTCAGTTGGCAGACGATGTATTAAAATGGTGCCTGCAGTTGTATCCAATTCGGAAACAAACACCACAACTGAGTTTAGTTGAGGGTCACTCCAACCTTGCGGGAGAGTATTGCTTCTGCAGCAACACCATTATTATTTATGCAGAGAACAATGTATTACAAAAGGAACTAATCAATACGGTTATCCATGAGTATTTTCATTATTACCTGATTACATCAGGAACTAAATATAAACTCTATCAAAATCAATTGGAACAATTCTCATTGGCACACCACCCGCAGGAAATTCTATGTAACACCATGGGAGAAACACTAACCAGAATCTACTTGAATAATAAATAAAAACGGTCCTTATTTCGCAAGGGGGACCATAACCCAACAGATTATACCAATCATAATTAGTGTAATACAGTGATCAAATTCACGGATCAAAGGGTTCCAATCGAAAATTGTTTTCTTCGTCAATTGGTGTTTTCTAAATTTGAACTGTCAAATTTTTCACGACAAAAAGTCACCAATTCGTTCAAGAAAACCATCTCTTTAGGATCTATTTCATATTCGGGTAGAATTTTTAATTTCTCTCTAAAAAAACTACTTATCAGACTCATATCAGTCGGATCAAGAGATCCACAGTTGGCTAAATAACGGTTGAAATATTCATAATCTAAATTATTTTTTCCTTTTATCATCATCTTTTAGTTTTTGAAGTTTATCAATCACAGCCTCCCGAATAACATCCGAAACTGTAGATCTATCTTTACTTTCTGAAATTACCAAATCAATCAAATTTTTAAATTGTTGTTCGGTTAATCTGACTATTACCCTTTTTGATTTTTTCTCCTTCATCTTGTTGTTTCTATATAAATATGACGACATTCAAAATATGTCAGACAGTTGATGATTTTTATTAGAATTTAAACTCTGAACTTATTCTTAGTGGAAAATTAGAATACAAGTCAACTTTTGCACCGGTTCTCAGAGTTCGGGCTCTGCCCACTGCTTGAATGAGATCAGATTCAATGTAAGAAAATTGAATAATTCTTAGGTTTTCATTGTTAAAACAATTGAACTTAAATTCAAATCCGTTATAAATCACTTTTTGATAAGACATGCTTAGATCTGATGTTTTAAAATCTATACCTAAAACCTTTGCGGTTAAAAAATACACCACATTATTGATGTGGGGTGTTCCTACCACCGCAATGTCTTTTCCTTTTAATTCATCGTAACCACTACAGTTTCCAAACCACATATTTGAGGGGTTTGAAAAGTGGTTTTGATACGATTTAAATGTGATAACAGGAGTGTCACCTACCGTATTTACAATATCTTTTGTATTTGTATTTAAGGAGTTTCTGGAGTAGGATTTAGTGGTGTGTTGTATGATCTTTCCTGTTTGTTGAACTTCTGATATATCAATGACTTCCAGACGATCACCAAAGAGACGTTTATATAAATTGATTGGTGCTGTGGCAGAGAGAATAATTATTTTTTTTAATCGGGGGATATCTCGTTTAACAACATAATGGACAATATCTGGTTTATGAGTATCGCGAACATAAAATGAACTACTGAAAAAGTCAAAAATATTGGTCTTTAAGTTCGTGTTCGGTAATTGTGAAACATCTTTAATAAGTTGATCAAGGTCGAGATTAAAAGTTGGTGTTGGACGAATTTCCATTATGGGGGTATCCATGAGTGACTTGATAACAAATTCTAATTCTTTACTTTTCAAAGTTACATTGACAGAAAACAGATCAGATATTTTAAATGATTTGATATCAATAAGAGATTTAAGAGGATCCTCATCAAATACTATGGTATCGTTTGAAAATGATGAATGAATTGCCCTTTGATGTGTGGTGAGAAGTGTTGAAGTTGTTGTATAACAGTCCCTGATCGTATTAATATATGAGTTGGCATTCTCTATATCTTTCTTAGAATATTGATCCTTATTTTTGGTATTTACAATCGAATGAAGCACCTCAATTGATTTGCTTGGGAGACCAATCGAATAGTAATAATTCATTTGATTAGTAATTGATGAATTCTCAAATATAATGGGGTCAGGAGTGGTCAGGTAATTAACTTTCATTCTCCCTCCAATTTCGTTTTTAAGGTCATTTGTGGGTGCTGCAATAGTGGCATGAACACTTGTTATTATTTCTGTTTTTCCAATTGCAGTGGGGACTCTAAATAGATAAATACCATCGACTCGATCTTCGTTAATTACACGAT
>Ga0307986_10003224_pt1 | contig 11413 bp, 11 predicted proteins | sample EllFjometageno82_FD_203170 | JGI IMG/M metagenome (GOLD analysis project Ga0307986, IMG submission 203170) | Marine microbial communities from Ellis Fjord, Antarctic Ocean - #82 | ecosystem: Environmental > Aquatic > Marine > Unclassified | place: Southern Ocean | collected 2014-10-09
TAGCGAAGCTCTTACCCAGTCTGCGTTAAGAAGAGAATTCTTGCCAGCCTCTAAAACCACCCTCTAAATTCTTTACATTACTAAAGCCTAGCTCCTTTAATGTTTTGCCAGCAAGCGATGCTCTGCTGCCTCCGCCACAATAAACAAGAATCGGTGTATCAGCCGCAAGATTTCCTGGATCAGGTTGAATCTTAAGCTCAATCAATCCTCGAGGTATATTCGTGGCACCTTCAATCATCCCAGATTCTTGGATTTCAGAGCCTTCTCTGACATCTACAATGTAGAACTGGTCTATATTCTCCGATAGTTCTTTACAGCTAACTCTAGGCACTAGGCCGTGAGCTTCATTGATGAGTTCTTTTAAGGTTGGCATAGTCCTTATTATCACTAAATATCTTATATATTCAATAATTAATAGAGTTTATGTTTGCACTGTCAACATAAAATGGTATAGTCAATGTGTTCACTGAACACATGTATAAATATTTAATATATGCATTTAATCTAAACATAAGGAATCGATATAATGAAAAAGTTAATTTTGACAGCAGTTTTATTCTCACTACCATTTTATGCAAGTGCATCCATTGAAATACAAGAAGGATTTTCTGTAAATGGAAGCGTTTTTGCAGTTAAAAAAGCAAAAAAATACTCGTCCATAGAAGGTTGTTCTAAAGTAGCAGAATCCAAAGACATCGTTAAAGCATTTACTTTTGATACCAAGACACAAAAATGCACTCTATACAAAAGAGTAAGAGGTTTAAGAAACTCATCTACCGGAGTCTCAGGAGTTAAGAGCTAGTTCGCTCTAGTTTGATCAAAGGGGAGCTTCATGCTCCCTTTTTTGCTTTATGCGGCTATAATTTGTAACTTTAATGCTGTACTTTGACCGCTGATTATGAAAAATTTTATTTCTACACAAACTTGGTCTAAGTCCGAGCTTCAAGATATTGTCAATTTTGCCGTCTCACTAAAAGATAATCCTCATCAACCTTTGTTGCAAAATAAATCGGTTGCTATGCTGTTTTTTAACCCCTCTCTTAGGACTAAAACCAGCTTTGAAATTGGGATCAGCGAGCTCAGCGGAACAGCAGTTATCTTGCAACCAGGCAAGGATGCCTGGCCAATCGAGTTTAAGGATAACCTTGTGATGAATGGAAGGGCAGAAGAGCATGTTAAAGAGGTCGCACAAGTACTATCTTCTTATTGCGATTGCATAGCTATTCGAGCTTTTCCTGAGTTTCAAGACTGGAGCATAGATAGAACCGATCACGTCATTAATAGTTTTGCTAAATATTCAACGGTCCCGGTTGTTAACATGGAAACTATCGAGCATCCATGCCAGGAGCTAGCTCATATCTTGACGCTGCAGGAGCATTATGGCGATTTACAAGGCAAAGATTACCTCTTGACCTGGACTTATCACCCCAAACCTTTGAACACTGCGGTTGCAAATTCCAGCTTGCTCATTGCTAGTAAATTTGGAATGAACGTGAAGCTGCTCTGTCCCTCTGAAGCCTATCTCTTAGATGATAGATACATGAGTGCTGCCAGAGAAAGCTGTGCAATAGAAGGCTCCACCTTTAGTGTGACCCATGACATAGACTCAGCCTACTCAGGCGCTGAAATAGTCTATGCAAAAAGCTGGGGGTCTTTAGCCCATTATGGTAATTTAGATGCTGAATTAAATCTTAGAAAAGACTTTAAACATTTTATTGTTGACGAACAGAAGATGGCCTTAACAAACAATGCTGTCTTCAGCCATTGCTTGCCGCTTAGAAGAAATATCAAGGCCACCGATGGCGTGATGGATGCTGATTATTGCTTGGCTGTAAAGGAAGCGGGCAATAGAAAGCATGTTCAAAAATCCATGCTTACAAAAATTTTATAGGAATTGATAATGAAGAAAAAAATTGTTTTAGCTTTCTCGGGTGGCTTGGATACAAGTTTTTGTATTCCCTACCTACTTGAGCAAAACTATGAGATTCACACCCTATTTGTTAATACTGGTGGCACCTCCTCAAAAGAAGAGCAGTCCATTAGCAAGAGAGCCATGGAGCTTGGGTCAACCAAGCATCTTAATATTAATGTTGAGAAAGCCCTGTGGTCAGAAATTTTAACGCCTTTAATTTATTCAGGGGCGCTTTATCAAAATAAGTACCCAGCTCTTTGCTCGGATCGATACCTTATTGTTAAAGAATCCATTAAGTTATGCCAGAGGCTTAAAACCAAGTACATAGCGCATGGCTGCACCGGCATGGGAAATGATCAGGTTAGATTTGATCTTTCAATCATGGCGCATGGTGATTATAAAATTATTACGCCGATTCGCGAGATTCAAAACATCACTCAAAATGTGCGTGGGTATGAGGAAGAATACTTAACAAATAAAGGATTTAAAGTCTCATCTCTGCATAAAAAGTATAGTGTCAATGAGAATTTAATGGGAGCGACCATCTCAGGTTCCGAGATTGATGTATGGGAGGAACCTTCCAAGGATAGTTTTGTGCTCTGCAAATTACCGCATCAGTACCCAAAAAAATCTAAGTCATTAACCATTAAGTTTTCCAAGGGAAAGGTTGTTGCTTTGAATAACAAGAAGATTGCAGGCCCTGATCTGTTAAGAGCTCTTAATGTCTTGGGTGGATCTTTTGGAATAGGGCGATCAGTTTTTGCTAGTGATACTATCATTGGCTTAAAGGGCCGCTTCGTTTTTGAAGCTCCTGGTATCACTATCCTTATGGCAGCTCATCGTGCTCTTGAGGAATGTGTCTTAACGGATAAACAAAATTCCTTTAAAGCCAGTGTTGGTCAAGAATGGGTTAATTTAGTTTATCGTGGATTTTTCTTTGAGCCATTGCGTAAAAATCTAGAATGTTTTTTGGTAGACTCTCAGCAAACTGTCAGCGGAGAGGTGGTTGTTGTTCTCAGCCCAGGAAAAGTTGAGTCGGTTGCGGTGCATTCTAAAAATATCCTTAAGAGCAAAGAGGGCGTCTATGCTCAATCTGCTAAATGGACTGAAGCTGAGTCTAAAGGTTTTATTAAGCTCATTGGTCAAAGCACCTCAACTTGGTCATCGATTCATTATAAGAAATGAACGCAGAGTTAGAGCTATGTTTAAAGCACCTGAAGGCACTGGTTGCTTGCGATACCTCTAACCCTCCAAAACAGATTCAAGCCTCTGGCCTATTAGACTATCTTAATTCTTTGAGCTACCTGAGCCCTAGCATGACAGATCTAGGAGAGGGATCTTTTAACATCTTGCTAAAAAAAGGTCAGCCCAAGTACTTATTTAATGTGCACCTGGATACTGTTCCGGCGGGTGATGGGTGGCAAACTGACCCATGGACCTTAACCATTAAGAATGATCAAGCCATTGGGCTGGGCTCTTGTGATATTAAAGGTGCTGCAGCTTGCCTCCTGACACTGATTGAGCTGGGCTTAGAAAACTATGCGGTTTTATTTTCTACAGATGAGGAAGCCGGTCAAAGTAGATGCATTAACGAGTTTCTTAAAACGCAACCAAATTATGCTGGCGTCATTGTATCTGAGCCCACCAATAATTTAGGCGTCACCTGCCACAGAGGTATTTATACAGGAACCCAGACATTTTCTGGTATTTCAGGACACAGCTCGGACTATCGAGCCATGCAGGACAATGCAATTCATAAACTTGCTCACTGGTGTCATGCTGCTTTGGAATCGGCTGTGTTATTTGATAATGAGATGATAGGCCCTCTGAAAGGTTTGGCATTTAATTTGGGCCTCATTGAGGGTGGAGTTAAGCCCAATATAATCGCTGACTCTGCGAGTATTAAGTTTGGTTTTAGGCCTTTACCAGGCCAAAGTATTGAGACAGTTTTGGGCGCCATAAATGTTCAATCCGTCGACAATGAATCTTGCTTCACCCCCGGGTTTGTGGCTCCAGCACTGCCCGCAAATGGTAATTTAAAACCCCTCGAACTGATGGTCCAGACTCTTGGGTTGGAGCTCTCGGAACCCGTTAATTTTTGGACAGAGGCTTCTTTGTTTAGTCAGGCTGGCTTGCCTGCGATTGTTTTTGGTCCAGGAGATATTGCAAATGCGCACCAGCCCAATGAGCATGTAGACCTGACGCAACTCTCGCAAGCCCTGAGTATTTATCGAGGCATAGTCCAGTGAACGCCCAATCTCCGTTTTTTATCAAAGAAACAATTCTTAAGTTACTCGGCGCTATAGGCTCAGAAAAAGAAATTAAGAAATATGTTGAGAAATACTCTTCATCAGAACAAAGATTTGCCATTATCAAGGTTGGCGGATCAGTGATTCAGAATGATTTGGATAATCTTGTAACCTCATTAGTTTTTTTAGATCAGGTTGGATTGAAGCCAGTGATTATGCATGGTGCAGGCCCCATGCTTTCTGAGGCGCTAACCAAGGCAGGAATTAATTATTCATTTATCGATGGCCAGCGAGTGACATCGCCAGAGGTTAGAGATATTGCCCAAGATATTTTTTGCAAAACCAATCAACGGATTGTCAAAGCCTTAGAGCTCCAAGGAGCTAAGGCACAATCTCTGACATCAAATATTTTTAGATGCATCAAAAGCAAGCCAGAACTTGGTCTGGTTGGTGAGATCACCGAGGTTAATCTAGAAGTAATCAACGAAGCCTTAGAGTCAGGTGCAATCCCTGTCATTGCACCAATTGGTAGCGATGATCAAGATCTTCTAAATATTAATGCTGATATTGCCACAGTTGAGCTAGTGAAAGTCATGAACCCGTATAAGGTAATTTTCTTATCTGAGACAGGCGGAATTTTTGATCAATCTAACAAGCTGATAGAGACCATCAATCTAGTTCTTGAGTATGAAGAGTTAATGCAGCAAGATTGGCTGCATTCAGGCATGAAATTAAAGTTAAGCCAGGTCAAAACATTGTTGGGCCATTTGCCAAAAACTTCTTCTGTCTCCATCACTCAGCCTATCAATCTTCCTAAAGAGTTATTTACTGATTCTGGGTCTGGAACAATGGTCAAGCATGGGTACCGAGTCAATAAATTTATTAAGCCTAGCTCACAAGTCCAGACGCAATTTAAATTTATTATAGAATCCTCATTTGAGGGAACGTTGGCAGACAATTATTTGGATGAATTAGACACCTTGGATATTTTTATGACCTCTTGTGAGCGAGCCACCATTGCTATTTCTAATAAATTTAAGATTCCTTACATGGATAAATTTGGAGTTATTCCTGAGGCGAAGGGCGAAGGTTTAGGGGCGGGAATTTGGTATGAAATGCGCAAAGTCTACCCTCAGGTATTTTGGCGATCTAGAGCTAACAACCCAATTAATAAGTTCTATGCATCTATCAGTGAAGGCTGTCAGAAGCATGCAGATTGGCATGTGTTCTGGATTGGTATTACTGATTATTCCCAGCTCAAGGACTGCATCGAATATGCACTCACCAAAGCTAAAAGTGTAAATTAAAATAATGATAAAAAATATAGGAGTATTGGGAGGCCGAGGTTTTGTTGGTCAGGAGATCCTGAGACTATTGGCAGACCATCCTCACATTCATGTTACCAGGGTGTACTCTTCATCTCAGGCAGGAGAGAGGGTTCAAGGCTATTCTAAAAATGCTTCTCTGGCGTATACCTCTTTAGATCTGCAGAGCTTAGAGCTAGGCAACGAAGATGCTTATATTTTAGTGCTACCTAACAATGAGGCATCCCCATACGCAGATAAGATTCTCGCTCATAATTCTGAAGCAGTTCTTTTGGACTTGAGTTCAGACTATCGCTTTGATGATGCATGGGAATATCGCCTTCCTGAGCTCTCAGCGCCGGTCTCATCAACTAAAATCAGTAATCCTGGATGTTATGCTACTGCTATGCAGCTCATGCTGGCTCCTCTTGTGGACAGGCTCCAGGGCCCTGTAAATTTTTTTGGAATCTCTGGCTTTAGTGGGGCAGGAGCCTCACCCAATACTCGGAATAATCAGGCCTTACTTGCTGAGAATATACTTGCCTACTCTTTAGTAAATCACCTGCATGAGCAGGAAGTAAAAAAACACATGTACAAGGACATTTTTTTTACACCCCATGTTGGTGAATTTTTTAGAGGCATCCACATGACAACCAATGTTGTGTTGACTGAGCCCATGGTCGCTGCAGAGGCCGAGCTGCTATTTGATAATTATTTTAAAACCAAGCCATTGATTCAGGTCCAAGGAGAAGCCCCAAACCTCCAGCAAGCCCGAGATACATCTCTTGTATATCTAGGAGGCTTTGAGAGTGACGAGAGCTTTAAAAGACTGACTTTTTGCTGCACTATTGATAACCTTTTAAAAGGCGCTGCAACTCAAGCCGTGCAAAACCTTAACAGCGCTTTTGGCTGGGATGATAATTTAGGAATTATTGAATAATGAAAATTTGGAATAAAAAGACTAACACCACAAATTCACCCATTGATGCATTCTTATCTGGAGAAGATATTGCATTAGATCAAGAACTTTTTCTCTATGATATTGAGGCCTCCATTGCGCATGCAGAAGAACTTCGAGCCATCAAGATTCTGAGCGCTGTAGAGTTAAAGAAGATGGTTGCAGCGCTAAAAAAACTTGCCAAATTATTCACAACCAATAAATTTAAGCTCACCAATAAATACGAAGATTGCCATTCAGCCATAGAGGATTTTTTAACCAAGGAGCTCGGTGACTTAGGTAAAAAAATTCATACCGGACGCAGTCGCAATGACCAAGTGTTAGTTGCTATGCGTTTGTATGCCAGAGATCATCTTGAGCAGATTCACGGATTAAACCTAAAAATTGCCAAAATATTTTTACTTCAAGCATCCAAACATTCTGATGATCCGATGCCGGGTTATACTCACTTGCAAAGAGCCATGCCATCAACCTGGGGTCTTTGGTTTGGCGCTTTTGCAGAATCTTTCCTGGATAATGCTGAGTTATTAACTACTACGCAATCCTGGATGAATTTGAACCCTTTGGGAACAGCAGCAGGATATGGCGTAAATCTTCCTATCAAAAGAGACGTCACCACTAAAAAATTGCACTTCAAGAGAAAGCAACTTAACAGCTTGTACGTTCAAAATAGCCGAGGTAAATTTGAGTTAGAGCTCCTGAGCGCTTTGAAGCAACCCATGTTAGATTTAAGAAAATTCTCTTGGGACCTAAGCTTATTTATGACTCAGGAATTTAATTTGCTAACCATGGGGCCCCAGTATCTAACCGGTTCATCTATTATGCCTAATAAGTCTAATCCTGATGTTGTAGAGCTAATGCGGGGCAGTTACTCTGTGATTGCTGGGCACTATGCAGAGTTAGAGAATCTTCTGTCGCTTCCTAGTGGGTACCATCGAGATTTACAGCTAACCAAGCGCTCGTTAATCCATTCAGTTTATGCTGTCTCTAAGGCCTTAGAGCTAGTTCCGAACCTGATTGGGTCTATTGAGGTTAATAAATCTAGATCTGCTGAGCTCATCGATGAGAGCATGCTGATGACAGATCAAGCCTATGCATTGGTTCAGACAGGCGTCCCATTTAGAGATGCCTACATGAGCGTGAAGGATACAGCAGGGCATGGACAACTAGCCCCTTTAAAAAAATCGTCACAATCTTCATCTGTGGGCTCGCCTCACAATCTTCAACTTAAATCATTAAGCGCCAGGCTAGAAAAATTAACCAAGGGCTAAATGGATTTTGCATTTCTTTTTTAAATATGACAGTATTAAGAAAGAATGAATAAAGCTATTAGAATTCAAAAATCTGAAGCAGCTCGGACTAAGCGTCATCAAAGTCGCAAGGTTACTGAAATAAAGCTATCGAATGAGTACGCTCGTTTAAGAAAGCTAAGAAAAAGCAAGTAATTAGTCGACGGCTTCAAGGCATTGCAAGTATTTCAATTGCTCGGATTCGTTTAACTAAAAATTCTCTTGTATATTGGCTCATCTAACTTTTTAATAGCACCCATGTCCCAAACAAAAAAATTTCTTGAACAATGGTATCAAGGCTACCGATCAGAGGATCCTGATTTTTTAGAATTTATTCTTGATGAGAGTGTTGTCTTCACCTCACCCATTGTTTTTAAACCAGTCGAAGGCAAAGAGATGACTAAAATGTATCTCATGGGAGCAGGGATAACCTTTAACATGGACAAGTTCTCTTATGTTCGCGAGGTTGTGGATGGTCTTGATACCATCCTAGAGTTTGAAACTTTTATCGATGATATTGCTGTGAATGGCGTTGACATGATCCGCTGGAACGAAGAGGGTAAGATTGTTGATTTTAAAGTCATGGTGAGGCCTTTGCAGGCGATTCACATTCTTCAACAAAAAATGTCTGAAGCGTTAGATTCCTTTAAGTGATAGTCATTTCAGTTTCTTATATATAAAAGCTCTAGCTTTGAGGTGAAGTATTCTACCGAGTTGCGGACGCATGATGTGCATGATTTTTTAGCTAGCTTTTTCGCTAATATTTTAAGAAGCTACTTAATAAGCGAGATATCTTCTGGTATTAACAGGCTCTGATCTAAACTGTCTAATAGGGGCTTGAGATTCTTGGCATAGGGTTTCCATCGACCCATGCCATCTTTATTCACAGGTTTTCTGACCTGCTCAGAGCTAGCCGTTCTGACTGACCGGTTTGTTTTGTGAAAAGCAATGCATTCCTTTTCAAATGGCAACTCTAAATAGTCCAGCATTCTTTTAACCTGACCCTCAAGATCGTCAATAACATCCTCGTTGTTGACTCTTAATATCTTATTTGGTAGCACCTTGTTCCAGTGATCCATTAGTTTAATGTAACTGTTGTAATAATTGCCAGCCTCAGCGAGCCCATATGAAAATTCTTGACCTTGAGCAAATAATTGTTTAAACATACTAAAGCAGCAATCTAATGGATATCTTCTTGCATCAATTATTTTTGCATTTGGCATGATCAAATGAATCAACCCAATATGTCTGAAGTTATTAGGCATCTTATCAGTGAACATGGGTGCGTCTTTCCTATGTATGCTGGTATCTTCAATGAAACTCTTCCCAAAGGCCTCTCGTTGCTCGAGCGTCAATGTCTGCAAGCTCTTTGGATAGTTCCCCAGCTTGCCATAAATATCGCCACCTCGAAGGCTTTGCGCTATAGACAGAATATTAGGCAGCTCTAGCGTCCCATCGATCATAGAGTGTGATGCTAAGATTTGTTCAATCAGTGTTGAGCCAGCTCTTGGGAGTCCTAATATAAATATTGGATCGTTGGTTGAGTGCCCCCCAGTACCAAGGTCTTGAAAAAAATCTTTGTCACAAACATCTATCTGAGCCTGAAGCTCTGCATCCATCCTCTCAATGGAATATTTACTCTGGTCATTTTTAATTTTATTGCCTTTTTCTAGGTGAAAAAAAGCTTCGTCAAACTCACCTATTGATTCACAGCCTTGAGCCAGAGCGAAATGAAAATATGCTTTATCTCTTAATGATAAATCCACTCTCTTAACCTGAGCTCTCATGCTAATTAATTCATCAGATGTGAAGGAATAGGTTTTTAAATTTGCCAGTGAAAAGAACGACTCGCCATGATCAGGTTTAATTTTATATGCTGATTGATAGCTATGAATCGCTTGGTCCGTCTTTCCAAGAGTTTTTTGCGCATGCCCTTTTGATGTATGTGTGCTGAAATTATATGGATTTTTATTAAGGATATCGTCAAACATAATGATTGCTTCCTCGTGACCTCCATTTTGCATAATCTCACTGGCTTTATGAGCTTGATAGGTTAAATTATCCGGGTATTGATCACATAGAATGTTCACTTGCTCCATGGTCTTAGTAAATTTTTGTTTTTTTCTAAGAATTGAAGCATATTGCATTCTTAGATCGCCATCGTTAGGTTTAAATTCAACAGCTTTTTCAAGCAAAAATTCTGCATCATCAAAGTAACCCAATCGATTGGCAATTTCAGATAAGAGTGACATTGCATAGGTATGTGTAGGATTCTTTTTAAGAAAGGCTCTAATTTTTATCTCAGCCACGCCTAGCCTTCCCTCGTTAAGTATTTGGTCTATGTATAACAATGCAGCAGGAAGGGATTGTAGTTTCTCAATTTGATTATGGGCATGATCAGCAGCAGGCTTGTTTTTACTTTTAACAAAATATTGATACAAAGAATTCCATGACGCCAGTAAAGCTGGATTGAGTTCACAAGCTTGCCTGTAATGAATAACTGCTTGCTCTTCATTTCCTACATCGCGATTGATGTGGCCCAGTTCTTGATATGCCCGACCCATATCAGGAGCATTCAACAATAAACGTTCAATATATTTTTTTGCATCATCAAATTTTTTTAAATACCTGGATGAAACAGATGCAAGGTATAGGCTATCGATATGGTTGGGATGATCCTTCAGGATTATTTCAAATAGCATGAGAGCATCTTTAAACCTATTGTCCTTAACGGCTTGAGTGGCTTCACTTAAATCTACTGAGAGAGTAGCTTCATCTGCATTAAATTTGTCTTCTTTCATACTTATATTATTTTAACAAAAATAATAAATAATATTCGTTTATAAAAATAAAAAAGGGAGCGCAAGCTCCCTTTTTAAATACTTAAAACCTAGATTAGTTAAAGTGTCGCTTGAATCTAAGGCCTACGGTAGTTGGTCTTATTATTCCAACTCGCTGTCTGTCAAAAATAAAAGTATTATTGATTTCAGCTCTTTCATCAGTAATGTTATCTAGATAGACTTCAGCCATCCAAGAATCGTTACTAACTCCAGCACGCATGTTAATAAAGCTGTAGCTGTCTTGAATCGCTTTATTAGGCTCCATAACATCAGAATAACTATCATCAGACCATGTTAACTGAGCTTGATAATGCCCAGTATTACCAGAGGCCATTGCCCATTCTTTTCTAGCAGCTAGGTTGCCCTGTATGCCTGGAGCAAAAGCTAAATCAGATCCAACTTTAATATCATCAGTTGGAACTAAGCTTTTAGTAATCTCTGTGCTTAATAGTGAGAAAGCACCTGATAGCATCCAGCCATCTAGATCAGGGTAGTAAATAAAGTCTCCTTCAAGACCCATGATTTCAGCGTCTGCCGCATTATCTGAGAAGAATAAGTTCACAATACTTGGATCAAAAACAGTCGTTTGAAGACCGATAACATCAACCATGAATGCACTACCATTAAATCTAAGTTGCCCATCGGCAAGAACAGCTTTCCAACCAAACTCATAGTTGGTTACTTCATCAGACTTAACCTCAGGTTTAACTGTGTATGTTCCAGCTGCATTAGATGAACCAACTGGTCTATTCAATAGGCCTGGTCTAAAGCCTTCTGACCACGTTACGTAGTACATAAGATCTTCAGATGGATTCCAAGAATAGGTTATTTTTCCAATAACCCCATCACTTTTAGCTTTAT
>Ga0307986_10003227_pt1 | contig 11409 bp, 9 predicted proteins | sample EllFjometageno82_FD_203170 | JGI IMG/M metagenome (GOLD analysis project Ga0307986, IMG submission 203170) | Marine microbial communities from Ellis Fjord, Antarctic Ocean - #82 | ecosystem: Environmental > Aquatic > Marine > Unclassified | place: Southern Ocean | collected 2014-10-09
AAATTATAATCGAAATAAAATTTTTGCAGTAATTTTAGTATTTATTTCAATACTTTATTTAATCTTTCAGTACAAAACTTTACCTTGGATTGGACTTACTGTGGCTATCACGTTTAGTGTTTATGGCTTAATTAGAAAAAAAATTAATCTTGAGTCAGATATAGCATTACTTATTGAAACCCTCTTACTTTCTCCCTTGGCAGTTATTGCTTTTGTATATCTTATGAAATTAAATCTTAATATTTTTTCCTTTAACGAAATAAAGCTTTCTTTTTATCTTTTATTTGCAGGGCCTATGACTTTGGTACCTCTTTATTTGTATACTAAGGGTTTACAGCTTGTTGGCATAGGTCCGGCTAGTATGATTTTTTTTGTTGCGCCGACGTCACAATTTTTGTTAGGCACACTTGTTTATGGGGAGAATCTTGATGTTCATAAATTGGTGAGCTTTTTTTTTGTTTGGATAGCGGTATTTATTTATCTTAACGAACTAAGAAAAGAATAAAAAACTATTTAATATACCTGACTTCTTTGTTTATTTTTGCAAAATCAAAAGTTTTATCTTTTTTATTAAATATAAATACTGTTATCATTGGTACAAATGTTGCTAGCACGAATGACCAAAAAAGTAGTGCTGTAGATATCCATCCTGGAAAGTACTCTGCAGGAAGAATATTTCCAATTAATATACTTTTTTCAAAAGATTGATTTGGAAATAAAGCTAGGCCTGATACCAAACCAGATATCACTGAATATAATCCTAATTTTTTTGAAATATTTTTATTAAACATTCCGTAAAAAACAGGAAATACTGCTGAACAACATAATAAGTCTGCAAATAGAAACATAAAAAGTACACTGTAACCTTTTGAGGCTACTAAAAAGACAATCACTGATAAAATTATAACTAAAAAATATGATAGCTGTCTTAATACTCTTGAAGTTAGCTTTAAAAATTTACCACCATTAATTATAAAAAGACTAGTTATAGCGTTTATTAGTGTATCCATGCTGCTCACAACAAGTGAGATGACAAGAGTTAATATTGTTATTGTCAAAATAGAATTAGAGCCTGTCATTGGATTCAGAATTAAAGAAAAGAAAACGGTACTAGGATCTTTTGCATTACCTGTAACTATTGCTAGTATTCCAAAAAAGCCTAAAATAAAAAGAAAAGGTAATATTATAAAAAATGCTGACGTAAAACCTATAACTAAATCTTTATTGCTTTTAGCTGCGTAAACTCTTTGCCAAATACCTTGGTCAAAAAGATTTGTAGCAAACACAGCAATAAAGAAAGTTAAGCCAGCTGTATAGCCATAGAAATATTTACCACTAATTAAAGTTCCTGCTTTTTCTTTAATTAATTCAATTGAAAAAGAATTAGCTTCTGCAACAAAAATTTGATTTATTGCTATAATCAAAAATATCACAATTATAACAAATTGAAATTTATCCGTAAAAATTGATGCTCTCAAGCCTCCATAAAGAGTGTAACCAAGTGTTATAACTATTATTAATAAAGATGTTTGCCATAAAGGAATTCCTGAAATTAAATTGGTAATTTTTGCTATCGCCGTAACTTCAGCGCACAGGTACACAAACATATAAAATATACTTAATGCTAATACTAATTTAAACATTGTTGCTCCAAACCTAACTAAAACAAATTGTGTTAAACTATTGCCTTCAGGCATTACCTTTCTCATTCTCTTTCCAATTATAATAAATGCAAGAAAAGGAAGTGCTTGTCCAAAAGCATAGCCTGTAATAGCTCCTAGTCCACCCCAGGTCGCTGCCTCTGATGGTCCTATTAAAATCCACACACCAAAACAAGATGCTGTTAAAGAGGCGGTTAAAGATTTTCTTCCAATAGATCTATCTGCTGTTAGGTAAGATGAGATTGATATTTTCCCTTTTGAGAAAAAAAAACCTATAGCCGCAAAAAAAAACGTCGTTATTGCTAATGTAGTTAATGTTACCGATTGACTTAAATAAAATGTACTCATTTGTTTTCCCTTCGTTGTAATTATACAACAGGTTCATTGGGTATATTCTCAGCTACTAAGCACCCCAGAATCTGATTGCCTTTTTTTTAAATTAATTATTTCTTTAAGTCAATTTTAAATTTTTAACATTGGTAGGTTATCGAATGAAGCTGTGTCAATTTTTGAAAAATGCTCTCTGCGCATTTTCCAAGTATTACTAACCCCTGCTTGCGCAATACTAATAGAATTTCTTCCATATTTTGTATTTGTAAAATCTATTGCTTCCATTAGTGATTTTGATTTCGTTTCTAACAAAGGAGCTAGTAAATTAAATTCTTCTTTTTCAGCATCGTTTAAATTACTTAGTACTATTCCTGATTTTTGATAAAAATAACCATATTTATATATAGCCATAAGTCCCTCTGTTGCTGCTTTTATTAACTCAATACTGTTATTTGTAGCTATGGGTAGATCAATAGTGATTGAATTAGAATAATACTCCTTATGCCTATCAAATGGACTGGTTCTAATAGAAACTGTCACTGATTTAGTTACTTGGTTGTCTCCTCTGATTTTTTCTGCAGCGGAAAGACAGTGTGTTGTTATTGACTCTTTTAATTTTTCTATATTTTCAACTTTTTTTCCAAACGACCTAGATACACAACAACTCTTTCTTTTAGCTTCAATTGTTTGTAGGTCCATACAAGGTGTGCCCCGTAATTCCATAACTGTTTTAGCTCCTAGAACATTTGTATTTTTTTTAACCCATGTGTTAGAAATATTTTTTAATTTATAAGCAGTATCTATGTCATTTTTTATATATAGTTTTGAGAGTTGTTTACCTACACCCCAAATATTAGAAATATTAAATTTTTTAAGTTCCTCGTCTATATCTTCTTCTTTATCTAAAACCACTACACCTGTTTTATTTTTTTTAGCTATATAGTTTGCTACTTTACTTAATGTTTTAGTGTTAGCTATTCCAATACTGGTTGGTATACCTGTCCATTTTAAAATTCTTTCTCTTATTTCTTTTCCATACTCATTGAGTCTTTGATTCTCAACAAAAGATAAACTTATAAAAGCTTCATCTATTGAATATATTTCCATCTTATCGGAGAATTCTTTTATTACTTTCATAACTCTTCTAGAAATATCTCCGTATAAAGCGTAGTTTGAAGAGAAAATATGAACATTATTTTTCTTAACTAAATCTTTGACTCTAAAATATGGTTCTCCCATTTTAATGCCAATTTTTTTTGCTTCTGTTGATCTTGAAATTACACATCCGTCGTTATTAGAGAGTACGACAACTGGTTTATTTATTATCTTAGGATTAAAAAGTCTTTCACAGGAAACGTAGAAAGAATTACAATCTATTAGTGCAATATTATTTTTTTTTTTACTGCAATTTGTGTATGACATAAGTTACGACTCCCCAAATTATAACTTCTTGATTTTCACTTAAATTAATTTTATCGATAGAACTTTTTGAGCCAGAAGTAAGGTGGCTGACTTCTTTTTCTTTGATAAATGTTTTTACAACTAACTCTTCATTGACATTAGCGATTACTGTTGAAAAATTTTTTGGATTAATGCTTTTGTCTACGATTAATAAATCACCATCATAGATTCCGACGTCTCTCATTGATTTGCCTTGCACTCTTATTATAAAAGTCGCGGGTGCATTATTTATTAAATGAGTATTTAAGTCTAAATCATCTTCAATATAATCTGTTGCTGGAGAAGGAAAACCTGCTCCTACTTTGTGTAAATAAAATGGTATTGTTAGTTTCATAATGTTCCTATTTTGTTCTTATATACCTCCTAAGAGTGGATAAAGTCAAATTAATTATTAAATGGGTCAAAATGCGGCGAGACTTTAAGAAGAAAAAATGTAAATTTAAAAATATGAAAAAAATATTAATAGCATTAACTCTTTTTCTATCTACCGCATCAGCAAATGCTGAATCAAAATTACAAGAAATTTTAAAAAATGGAGAACTGCGCGTAGGAACTACCGGTGATTGGGATCCAATGACAATGAAAGACCCAGCTACAAACAAATATAAAGGATTTGATATTGATGTAATGAATGAATTAGCAAAAGATATGGGTGTTAAGGTTAAATATGTCCCTACCGATTGGAAAACAATCGTTTCAGGAATTACCGCTAAAAGATATGACATTTCGACAAGTGTAACTAAAACTCCTAAAAGAGCTGAAGTAGCAGGTTTTACAGATACTTATTACAAATATGGAACGGTTCCATTAGTTCTTAAAAAAAATTTGAAAAAATATTCAACGTGGGATTCTTTAAACAATAAAAATATTACAATAGCTACTACTCTTGGAACGTCTCAAGAAGAAAAAGCTAAAGAATTTTTTCCTAAATCTAAACTAAAATCTATTGAAGCTCCCGCAAGAGACTATCAAGAAGTTCTTTCTGGGAGAGCAGATGGAAACATAACAAGCTCAACAGAAGCTAATAAATTAGTCATTACCTACCCTCAGTTAGCAATAGTTCCTGACGGAGAAAGAAATCCAGCTTTCTTAGCTATGATGGTTGGTAAAAAAGATAAAGCTTGGAATGACTACGTTAATAAATGGATCAAAGACAAAAAAGCTTCAGGTTTTTTTGAAACATTATTAACTAAATACAATCTTAAAAGCTTATAATTTAAGTTTAAATAACTTCCATTAACAAATAGAATTGCTCTGTGAAGTTTATAAAATATCTCGTTTTCTTTATAATTCTACAAGGATGCAGTTCAGATTATGACTGGGGTTGGAACACTTTAAGTCCTAGCAATGTAGATGGTTTAACTAATCTTAAATTTTTAATAAGCGGATTTACTATTACAATTTACATATCTGTTATTTCAATCATTCTTTCGATGTTGCTTGGCTTAATAGTTGCGTTGCCATCATTAGCTAAAAGTAAATTTTTAACTTATTTTAATATAATTTATGTTGAGATAGTAAGAGCCGTTCCATTATTGGTTTTAATTTTATGGATTTATTATGGTTTGCCTATAATGCTAGGTATTAGTTTTTCACCATTTGTTTCTGGTATAATTGCTTTATCTATAAGCGAAAGCGCTTTTCAGGCAGAAATATTTAGAGCTGGCATTAATTCAATAACAAAAGGACAACACGAAGTAGCTGCTTCACTTGGTATGAACTTTTGGAAAAAAATGAGGTTAGTTATCATGCCTCAAGCAATTAAAACTGTTTTACCGGCACTAGCAAATCAATTTGTTTATGTGCTTAAAATGTCTTCTCTAGTCTCTATTATTGGCATTGGCGACCTTACAAGAAAAGCAAATGAATTAGTGGTGTCTACTTATCGTCCGCTAGAAATCTATACAATTTTAATTCTTGAATATCTTGTGTTGATTTTGATTGTTTCTTATTTAGTTAGGAAGTTAGAAAATAGATTAAAATACAAATAATTTTTTAAAGCTCATTTTTAATTTTTTTCTAAGAAAAAAAGGCATAAAAAATAAAACAGCTATTCCCATAAACCAATTTGTTGCCATTATTGTATAAAAAATATCTTGATATTCGCCTTCTCTAATATTGATCACATACCATAAAGATAAAAATGGAATTGCTGTTAGCCGTAGAATACTTAGATAAAGAGAATAAATAGGTTTTTTAAGTGCTTGAAATACAGCGGTAGTGATAAAAAATATGGGATAGATCGGTCCTATTAAAGCTGCAACTTTTAAATAAATAGCTCCACTAATAATGGCTTCAGAATTATTTGTAAATTGAGATACAAAAAATTCTGCGCCAAAAAATAAAATTACTCCTGCTACAACCATGAAAGATGATCCAAATAAAAGTGCTTTTGAATACAATTCTTTTATACGCACAAATTGTTTTGCTCCAAAATTTTGACCTCCAATTGAAAGAACTGCAGTGTTTAATCCAATGACTGGTAATAAAAAAACTTGCTCAACTCTTAATGCGGCTCCGTACCCTGCGGTTGCTAGATCGCCAAATTGACCTATAAAATATAAAATATTAAAAATACCAACACCTATAAATAACATGCTAAACATTATAGGTAGTGCTTGAGAAAACAATTCTCTCAGCATATCTGGCTTAGGAATAAAGCATTCCAAATATAAATATTTTCTTAATTTGCACGCATTAATTTTGTAGATTAAATAAAGAGTTCCTATTGACTGTGCAATCACTGTAGCTATAGCAAGACCACCAATTCCAAAAGCTGGTATAATACCATATCCCCAAATAAACAAAGGATTTAAAAATATATTTAAAAAGAAACTAAAAATTAAAACATTCCTATAACTTTTGGTGTCTCCTTGTGCGTTCAAAGCTCCGTTTAAAGAAATTTGGATCATTACAATAAAAGTACCGTAAAAAATAATATCTAAATATTCTCTTGTTAAGGCGATACTTATTGCATCGGAGCCCATTACATCTAAAAGAAAATTAGAAACATTTAGCCCAAATAGAGTGACAATGATGGACATTACAATTGCGAAAATTATAGATTGTGCAACAAACATTGAAGCCTTGGTAGTGTTTTTCTCACCTATTAAATTACCAATAGAAGCGTTTGTAGCGGCACCAATACCGACACCAACAGCTATTATTACAAAATATATTGGAAATGACTTTGCAATCGCACCTATGGCTTCCGCAGATATTCTACCGGCAAACCAAGTGTCAACCAAGTTATAAAAAGTTTGAAACAGCGATCCTACACTAGCTGGTATAGTAACTTTTCTCAGTAACGACCAAATTGAGTCTTTTATTAAATTCATAAATTGAAGTTTTAAAAAATTAGCTGAATTCTTTTTTGAATATATGCGATTTTCCTTGTTGTTTAGCAAGGCTTATTTGTTTTTGCCTCATTCTAAATCTTTCTTTTTGATCTCTGGTAAGTTTATCATAGCAATTTAAACAAGACACACCTTCTTCATACTTTTTAGATTTTGTATCTAATATTGATACGGGTGTTCTACAACCGCCACACATTAAATGCGTTCCTTGTTTTAACTTATGTTTTAAAGAAATTCTGTTGTCAAAAACATAGCACTCTCCCTTCCATAAACTTTTTTCTTTTTTTATTTTTTCTAAATAACCAAGAATTCCACCTTTAAGTTGATAAACATTTTTAAATCCATTATTTTTTAGATAGACAGAAGCTTTCTCACAACGAATTCCGCCAGTACAAAACATTGCTACTGGTTGACTTTTTTTAACTTTATTTAAGTATTTTGGAAAATCTCTAAAGTGGTTAACGTTTGGATTGGAGGCTCTTTTAAAAGTGCCGACTTTATACTCAAAAGGTTTTCTAGCATCAATTAATAGAGTGGTTTTTTTTTTAATCAATTTATTCCATTTATCTGGTTCTACATAAGTACTTTTTTTCTTACTTTGTTTATTTAAATTTAATCCAAATGGAACAACTTCTTTTTTAATTTTGACTTTAGCTTTGTGAAAAGGTTGAAACTTACTTGATGAGTTGTTTCTGCTATCAAAGGTTTTAAAACTAAATTGTTTTAAAATCTTTTTTTTAACGAGGGTGATGGCATTTTTTTTTCCTGATATAGTCCCGTTAATTCCTTCTTTAGCAAGTATCAAGAATCCTCTCACCTCGTTTTTATCCATGTACAATTGAAGATCTTGTTTATTTTTTTTTAACTTTGTGACATTTGTAAATTTATAGAAACCAAAAACATTAAACATTACAACTTTCGACAGACTGTGAAGCCATCGCCAAGTGGAATTATAACTTGTTCTGTTTTTTGATCTTTTTTAATGTGCTCATTAAAATCTCGAATTATTTTTGTATATTTTTCATTGTTAGTTTTATCAGCTACTTCTCCGTGCCATAAAACATTATCAATAATAATTAGTCCATTTTTTTTAGTTAATTCAAGCGTACTGTCATAGTATTTTTTGTAGTTATCTTTATCAGCATCAATAAAAACTATATCAAAAAGATTATTATTTTCTTTTAATTCTTTGATACTGTCTAATGCTGGTTTTATTATAGTTTTAATTTTTTTTTCTTGATTAGCTTTCTTAAAAAAATTAATAGCAATTTGGTTAGTTTCATTATTTTTGTCTAACGCAATAAGACTACCGTCATCTGGTAGTGCCAAAGACATTGATAGTGCGCTTAGGCCGGTAAAAGTTCCTACTTCTAGTATTTTTTTTGAATTTGAAACTTTAATTATTAACTGTAAAAAATGGCACTGAGATACTGCTATCTGCATTCTTTTAATGTCTCCTAAGCTTTCGTTGTAAGAAATTATTTCTTTTTGAATTGGATGTAAGGAGCAACTAAACTTTTCTATGTATTCCTCAATTAAAGTTGTTATTTCTAAATTTTTTCCCATGAATATCTAAACAGGTTTCTGTTTTTCCCACATCTCAAAGTATTTACCTTTTTTTTGCATTAATGTATCGTGATTACCTTCTTCAATAATAACACCTTTATCGAGAACTATAATATTATCCGCATTTGATGCTGTAGATAAACGATGTGCAATTACTAACGTTGTTTTATTTTTAGATATTTTTTCTAAGTTTTTTTGAATCTCTTTTTCTGTACTTGTGTCCAGGGCAGATGTTGCTTCATCGAAAAAAAAAATCTTAGGATTTTTCAATATTGTTCTGGCTATAGCTACTCTTTGTTTTTCTCCACCAGATAATTTTAATCCTCTTTCTCCAACTATGGTTTCGTAAGCATCGGGTAATGTTGAGATAAAATTATGAATATCAGCAATTTTTGCTGCGTTAACAACCTCTTCTTTAGTAGAGAAGGTGTTACCATAAGCAATATTATAATAGATTGTTTCATTAAACAAAACTGTATCTTGAGGCACCACACCAATTATTTTTCTTAAAGATTCTTGTGATATTTTGTTTATATTTGTGTCATTAATATAAATGTTCCCACTTTTTGGATTATAAAACTTAAATAATAATCTACTTATTGTTGATTTACCTGCGCCTGTAGGTCCAACGATAGCAACTTTTTTTCCGTTAGGAACTTTAAAAGAAATATTATTTATAATAGTCCTTCTTACATCATAATCAAAACTAATATTTTCGAATCTAATTTCTGCTAAATTACTTTGATGCATATCTTCTAAATTACTTTTTGATGTTGGGGAAACTTCTAACAGACTAAACATATTTTCCATGTCGGTTAGTGCTTGCCTAATCTCTCTGTAGACAGACCCTAAAAAATTTAGAGGCTGATACAATTGAAGCATGTAAGCATTTATGACAACAAATCCACCTATATTTATATCTCCATTTTTAATGCCAAATGCTGACATCACTAGCATAATAGTAATACCTAACATTATAATGAAAGTTTGAGCGATATTTAATAGTGATAAAGAGTGTCTACTTTGATTAGCTGCTAATTCATAATCTTTTAAAGATTTATCAAGTCTATTAGATTCAAAAACTTCATTATTAAAATACTTAACAGTTTCAAAATTTAATAAACTATCAATCATCTTAGAGCTTACTTCGTTATCAGCTTTATTCATTCTTTTTCTAAATTCATTTCTCCATTCTGTAATTAAAAAAGTTAAATAAGAGTAAAGACTAATAGTAATAAGTGTAACAATGGCATACCAAGGGCCGTACAAATAAAATAAAATACCTGCGACTAAAAAAATTTCGAAGAAAGTAGGTACAACATTGAATAAAACATATCTTAAAAGAAAGTCTATCCCCTTTGTACCTCTGTCAATATATTTTGCTAGTGCTCCAGTTTGTCTGTTTAAGTGAAACTGTAATGAAAGATTATGCAAATGTTCAAACATGTTTAAAGATATCTGTCTGATTGAATGTTGAGAAACTTTTGAAAACAAAGCATCTCTAACAGCAACAAAAGTGAAAGAAATTACTCGTGCTGATCCATACGCAACAATCAAAGCGACGGGAGCTAACATAAATAAATTAAAGCCAGAGCTTAATTCCGTTAAGGAATTTACTGCTCTTCCAAGTACTAAGGGAGTTCCTAAGCTCGCTATTTTAGCCAGAACTAAAGCAATAATAGCAAATACAACTCTAGTCTTGAGGTCCTTACGTTTTTTTGGCCACAAATAAGGAAGTAATAATTTAAAAGTTTTAATATATTTTTGATTTGACATAAATAATTATAACTAAATTAAAGATAGTTTGTTATGAGCGAAAAGCACAGAAATGTATGTACTATATAAGTTACTTAAGTTTTTGCTTAAGTATGTTATTAACTAATTGTGGGTTTGCAGTGCCACCTGAAACTTTCATTGTTTGACCAACAAAAAAACCAAACAACTTGTCTTTACCTGATTTATATTGGGATACTTTATCTTTATTTTCTTTTAAAATTTTATCAATTATTTCTTCGAGTTCTTTAGGGTCACTTTTTTGTTTTAATCCCTTTTCCTCAATTATTTTGGTAGGATTGGCACCAGTCTCTTTCATAACTTCAAATACTTCTTTTGCAGCTCTGCCAGAGATTAGACCTGACGAGATAGAGTTTATAAGACTAGCCATTTCTTTAGATTTGATCGGAGATTCCGATATAGATATATTTTTTTCATTTAAAGATGCGAATAAGTCTCCAATTATCCAGTTAGTTGCTAGTTTTTTATCTGCATTTTTAATCACTTCTTCAAAAAAAACTGCAACTTCTTTTTCAGAAACTAAAACGTTTGCCTCGTAAGGACTTAAAGAATAGTCTTTTATAAAACGTTCCTTTTTTTGATCTGGAAGTTCTGGCAAATTTTTTTTAATTTTCTCAATTAAATTTTTATCTAAATTCAAAGGTAATAAATCTGGGTCCGGAAAATACCTATAGTCATGAGCATCTTCTTTAGATCTCATAGATCTAGTTTCATTTTTTTTTGTATCAAATAATCTTGTTTCTTGAACAATTGATTCACCTGACTCTATGAGTTCTACTTGTCTTCTAGCCTCATGGTTAATGGCCATTTGCATAAACTTAATGGAATTAACATTTTTTATTTCACATCTAGTTCCTAATTTTTTGTCTCCTTCCTTTCTTACCGAAACATTTACATCAGCTCTTAATGAGCCTTCTTGCATGTTGCCATCGCATGTACCCAAATACCTCATAATTGATCTGAGTTTTTTTACATAAGCATTGACTTCATCTGGCGATCTTAAATCTGGCTTACTAACAATTTCCATTAATGCAATGCCTGATCTATTAAGATCTACAAAAGTATTGCTAGGGTCAAGATCATGAATGCTTTTTCCTGCGTCTTGCTCTAAGTGTAATCTTTCAATACCAATTTTCTTTGTGCCAGTACTTAAATCTAATATTATTTCTCCTTCACCAACAATTGGATTTTTAAATTGAGATATTTGATACCCTTGGGGTAAATCAGCGTAAAAATAATTC
>Ga0307986_10003228_pt1 | contig 11406 bp, 11 predicted proteins | sample EllFjometageno82_FD_203170 | JGI IMG/M metagenome (GOLD analysis project Ga0307986, IMG submission 203170) | Marine microbial communities from Ellis Fjord, Antarctic Ocean - #82 | ecosystem: Environmental > Aquatic > Marine > Unclassified | place: Southern Ocean | collected 2014-10-09
GTTATTGGCTATTTTATCGTATAATTTCTTTGCATTTTCATTGGAAGAGTGGGTGATCCAACGAATTCCATTCCAATTATTGGCTTTAGATAATGATTTAAGGTGACTAATAAGCTTTTGAGCTATTTTTTGACCTCTAAATTCTGGCTCTACGAACAAATCGTCTAAAAAACAAATGTATTGGCCCTTAATTGGTCTTGGCATTGTTCTATAATGAGCAATTCCAACGATTTTACCCTCTAATTCAAAGCAAATAGCATTTACAATATGGCTTTCATCATGAATCCAACTCCAAAGAGTGTCTAGAATCTTTAAATTCATTGGAACTTTATAGAAATCAGCATAACCATTGTATAGTTTAACCCAATTTTCCTTGTCTTGTTTTTTTAGTTTTCTAATCATTTAAATTAATTTTATGTAATAAAGTATTGATATTGCTATTTTATATCAAATCTTTTGTGAATTAATCGGCCCAGACCATTAAGATCTAATATTTCTTCCGGCACACGTTCAGTCTTACTATCCATTATAATTTTAATCCATTTATCTTGCTGCAACTCCCAACTTTCTGTTTCATAGTGATAACATATAGCACAAATTTGACCATTTTCTAACTTTGCCAATGAGTATATTCCAATTCCTTTTGGTTGTCTTGGATAGATGATAAGCTTCATTGGATTTTTTAATTTCAAGATTTATGTTTATTACTATTGACAAATAAAATCAACTAATGTATATTTCCGATAATTAATGGTTATCGGAAAATATTTAGAAATATAAATTATATGTCAATTAAAAACCCCTATAATGTTATAACAATAAAACCAACTACTGGAATTACTTCAAAAAATATCAAGGAACTTGAGGAAGAAACTTTAAACAACCTCAGAAACTCAAAAGCAAACAATACTCTTAGAGCTTATAAGTCAGATTATAAGAATTTTGCATTATTTTGCTCTAAAAATAACTTTCAGTCAATGCCTACACAGCCAAAAATTATGGCACTATATTTGACACATTTGTCAAAAACTTTAAAATATAGCACTTTAAAGAGACGTTTAGCGTCTATAAGTGTCCTACATAAAATGAAAGGTCATTATATAGACACAAAACACCCTATAATAATGGAAAATTTGATGGGTATTAAAAGAACAAATGGTAGTAATCAAAAAGGTAAAAAACCACTATTAATCAGTAATTTAAAGTTATTAATTGAAGCAATACATAAATCTAAGGAAAAAAACAATAGAAAAATTAGAGACAAAGCTTTAATATTAATTGGATTTTCGGGAGCTTTTAGAAGGTCAGAATTGGTTGATATTGAATATGAGGATATAGAGTTTGTATTAGAGGGAGTTAAAATCTTTGTAAAAAGATCAAAAACTGATCAATCTGGAGAGGGTATGACTAAAGCTATCCCCTACTTTGATAGTGAAAATTTTTGTCCCGTAAAAGCTTTAAAAAATTGGGTTCAAATAACTGATTCAAAAAATGGTAAAATTTTTAATATTTCGGATAAAAATGTAGCATTAATAATTAAGAAATATGCGAATTATGCTGGTTTAGATAGTCGTAGCTATGCTGGACATAGCTTAAGATCGGGTTTTGCCACATCTACAGCAGAGTCTGGAGCGGAGGAAAGGAATATAATGGCCATGACAGGGCATAAGTCAACAGAAATGGTAAGAAGATACATCAAAGAAGCAAATTTATTTAAAAATAATGCATTAAATAAGATTAAAATTTAAAAAATGAAGGATAAAATAACAGTAGTTTTAATTTCACACAAAAGCACCAAATTGATTATTAAATTTATAAATAATCTTTCAAATGATATCAAAATTTTAATTGTTGAAAATTCTTCTGACAGACAATTACAAAAAAAAATTAAAAAATATAGAAATATTAATATTAAATATATGAAAAATAATGGATATGGTGCTGCAATAAATTACGCAAGGAAATATATTTTGACTAAATATTTTTTTGTTTTTAGTCCAGATGTAAAAAATGTAGATAATAATTTAATTTATAAGTTTGAAAAGAAGATTAAAATAGTTAAAAACTTTGGAGCATTAGGACCAAGATTCATTAATGTTAAAGAAAAAAGTCACAAACAATCAAATAAAAATTTAGAAGTTGGTGAAATTAGCTCTATAAGTGGGTCTGCTATGTGTTTTGACACTAAGTCTTTTGATAAAATTGGAGGATTTGATGAAAATATTTTTTTATATTTTGAAGAAACTGATTATTGCATGAGGGCAAGAAGAATGGGTTACAAAATGTATCAACTTAATAAATTAGGCGTAGAACACCCAAAGGGACCAGCTAATGGTGTCGTTAAGACTAAAAATAGCAATGAAATTAGGAATTTAGAAAAGCTTTATTTTTGGCATTTTGTTTGGTCTAAATACTATTTTTATAACAAGCACTATGGCAAATTTTTTACTCTTATCTATTTTGTGCCGTCATTGATAAGGACTATTTTTAGAATAGTATTGTATAGTTACAAAAAAGATATTTATAAGAAAGAGAAATATCAAGTTAGATTGAATGGACTATTGTCGTCAATGAAGGGACTAAAATCATCTAAGAGACTTATAAATTAAATTTTGAAAAAAAAGCATCAAACTTACCAAGCATATATTTAATATTATTTCCTGTTAAACCATGATGACACCCGATTAAAATACCATTTTTCATTACATTATCGCTATTAATAGTTGCGTCTTTACATTTTTTATAAACCTGTAATTTCATAATAGGTTGTCTTAAAATATTTCCTGTAAAAATAGTTCTTGTTTGAATTCCATTTTTTTCAAGGAATATCTGTAAGTTTTTTCTTATAATTTTACTGCTACCTCTAATAATTAAAGGAAAAGCAAGCCAACCTGTCTTCAAACCTTTAAATTCTGTTGGTAGTATAAATAGATCTTCATGTTTCTTAAAATAATTTAAAATTTTATTAAAATTTTTAACTCTAATATCTATATTGGATTTTAATTTCTTTAGTTGCTCTAAAGCAAAAGCTGCAGAAATTTCTGATGGGAGAAAATTATATCCCATTTCAGAAAATATATATTTTCCATCATAAGGAATTCCATCAACTTTTTTATTAAAACGCAAATTGATACCCTCAGACTCATTAAAAACTGCTGAAGATCTTCCCCAACCTCTTAGTAATTTTGCATTGTCATAAAGGTTTTTATCATTAAAACAAGCAATACCACCAAAACCAGCACCAGTAATAATATGAGACGCGTACATACTGTTAGTAGTTACATCTGAGCATTTGCCAAAGTTTTTACCATTAAAAGTATATCCAATTGTGTCAGCAGAATCTTCAATTACCTTAATTTTGTGTTTTTTTGCAATCTTATGTATTTCATTCCAATTAGGAACATTGCCTAACAAATTTGGAATCATTATAGCCACAGTTTTTTTGTTAATACATTTTTCAATTTGATCAATTCTAGAAACAAAAGATGACTTTTCAACATCAATAAAATGAGGAATAAGTCCTAACTGATAAATGGGAGCAATTGTAGTTGAAAATGTAAGAGTTGGAGTAATAATTTCAGACCCTTTTTTGAATTTAAACGAAGCCAAAGCAAGTAAGTTAGCAGAAGAACCTGAGTTAACCATTAAACCAAATTTTTTACCAAATAATTTAGATATTTTTTTCTCTAGTTCTTTTACAGAAGGTCCATCTATCAAAGTTAGAGATTTTCTCTTTAAAACATTTGTAGCGGCTTTAATTTCTTTATTGTTGTATACAGCTTTACCATAATATATTTTCATATTTTTAATCTCTATTAAGTTTAATATTTAAATTTTTGTAATTAACTTTAGTGTAAAAATAATATATTTTACAAACAATAAGTCCAATAATAAATGAGATTGTTTTTTTTGGCTCTTCTAAGGGGCCATCATATTTAGTGTCAGATTTCATAAGATATTTTTTAAAAAATTTTATCGAAATTCCCCATTTTAAAAGAAATATTTTAGACCCTTTGCTACCAGATTCTGTCTTAATCGTAGGGTGATTTTTATACTTTCTAGTAACTATTGAGCCAAAATGATAAACTTTAAATTTATTGATCCCTTTAAAAATACGCACTCCTTTTTTCCAAAGCTTCATATTTAAATCTGGATCAGAACCTGTACCTGGAAAAAATTCTTCACTAAAGCCCCCTACTGAATCCCATGTTTTCTTGTGCATTAGATGAGGTGCCCACGTGGAACCTTGAAAGTCATAATGGTTAATATTTTTATAATTATCTAAAAGTTTTTTTTCATCAAAATCTTCAAAAGTCTTACCATAATTAAATTTCAAAGGTCCATTACCAATCATAATTCCTGATAAATAGAAATTATTATGATTGATTTTTTTAACTTCACTCAGAAGAGCTTCATCCCATCCTGGACAGAAATAAAAATCATCATGTGCATACAATATATACTGAGTAGTAGCTTTTTTTGCAGCCATATTCATACCTACACAAATACCAGAATTATATTCTGTTATTGTATATTTGATATTTTTAGAAATTAAATAATCTTCAGTCCCATCTGTACCCTCATTAATGTGTGGTATTATTTCGTGTGAAAAACTTGAGTTTTTTTCAATACTTGTAACACAGTTTTTAAGGTATTTCAGATTGTTAAATGTAGGTATAATTATTGAAAACATGCTTTAACTATTTTCCCAATAAAAATTTTTATGTTTTATATTTAGAGTTTTTTTAATAATGAAATCAGAAACAATTGTAGAATTGAAATATTTGAAATATTTTTCATACCCTTTTTTTGCAATTTTTTTTCTTAAATTGTCGTTTTGTGTATATTTTTGTATTTTTTCAGTTAAATCGTTTATATTTTTATACATAATTATTTCGTCATTATTAAAAAAGTGATTAAATTTAGTATTTACATCAATCATTAATAAAAGACCATTTCCAATTAATTGAGCAAATCTATCACTGCTATAATATTTTGCTGGCTTCCCTTGACTTAAATTTAAACCAATTTTAGATTGAGATATAGCATTTATAAAGTCATCAGCCCAGATAGGCTGTCTATCATTCATACCATAAAGATCAAACTTAACATCGGGATTTTTCAATAATATTTTGTTGATAAAATTTTCTCTATCATCAAATTTCCCTTTTTTTAATTTTCCTCTATGAACACCATGACTCATTGCAAAAAAAACATCGTTATTAAAATCATTTTGTCTAAAGTTTTTTAATTTTTCAAATGATTCATCTACAGGGTTTGGCATAAAGAATGTATTAGTATCTAAATTTAAACTCTTAGGGTCAGTGGTACAAAAACTAGCATCCATAACTTTGATCTTATCTAAAAACCTTTTTTTATTAACAACCCAATTTGTATCCATTCTATCTAAAAACCACTGTGCAAATTTGATATTAGGATAATTTTTTTTTATCCATATCAACGTTTCATTTTTTATTAAATCGGCATGCCCTAAAACTATTATATCAGGTACATAATTACTAATAACATCTAGTAATTTTTTATTTAAAGTTTTAGAGCCATTTAAATCATTAATTGACCTATAATAACTTATTATATCTCTATCACTAAATTCTAATACACTATGTCCCAAACGTATAAATCCATTATTAATTCTTTTACCCGTATTGTAAAAGAGTCTTCCATTATGTCTCTCATTAAAATTTGTTATATGAAGAATTTTTAATTTATCATTTTGTAATTTTTTTATGTTAACTTTATAGTTAACAGCATTAGAAAGTTTAAACCTGTAAGAATCTATTTTTTTTGCTATAAAATTGTCTGTTAAATAGAAATTTTTAATAGATAACTTTTGTAGTGATATTCTTTTTTTTTTATTATTTATTAAATTATTAATCGAATTAAAAACATTTTTTTGATTAAGATTTCTGATAATAATACCATTTGTAATTGTCTCAGGTAGCCCCCCTCTATTAGAAATAATCACAGCACACCCCCTACTAGATGCTTCAAGACTAGTTCGTCCAAAAGGTTCGTCCCACCTAGAACAAGCCACAGCTATACTTGTTTTTTTAAAAATATTTAGCACTTTAGAATGTTCTTGAAATCCTAATATTTTCAAGTTTTTATGTTTAAAACTTAATTTCTCTCTAGGTTCATCACCTATTACAACAGCTTTCCATTTTTTATGCTTATTTAATATTTTAATAACAGCACCACCAAATAAATCATAACCTTTTGCAAGATTTAGTTTCCCAACAAAAGTTATTAACTTTTGTTTTTTTTCTAAATCAACAGATGTTTTGTTAATTGATTGATGTATAACTTCTAGTTTATCCGATTTATGATAAATGTTTTCTAAATCTTTTAAAAATCTATTTTTAGACCATTGGCTATTAAATATAATTTTTTCACAATATTTAAGTAAAAAATTTCTTTCTTTTACCTTTCTTGAACCAAGCATTGATAGTGGATCATTATGAAAATATAAAACAATTTTTTTTTTTAGTTCATTTAATTTTGAAATATAATTTGGACGATTGTGTACTTCTATAATTTTAGAATCTGTTTCACTTTGTAAATTAATAAACTTACTTACATAAGATGAACTTTGACTTTTTAAAAAATTATTTTTAGGTAGTTTTATGTTTATGTAATTACCGTAAAGTTTTTTCTTAAATTCTGTATTTCCATATATAGTAATATTTTTTTTATAAAAGCTTAATTTTGAAGTTGCATCTACAAATAATGATACAGCGCCCGGATAAGTGTGTGAATAATTTTCTTTGTATGGTAATAAAATTGAAATATTCATTTCTTATTTTTCTAATTCTTTTTTAAAACTAATTAAGTCAATTCCGTTTTTATCTTTACTTGATAGGATAGGTTTTTTTATTGGCCATTTTATATTTATAGATTTATCGTTCCAAGCTAACGTTCTTTCAGCTGTAGCAATCCTGTAATTAGTTGTTTTATAATAAATAGTACATTTTTTGGACAAGCATACAAAACCATGAGCAAAACCACTTGGTATTAAAAAGGAGAAATCATCATCATGTGAAATTTTTAAACCCACATATTTACCAAATGTTTTAGATTTTGGCCTTAAGTCTACCGCAACATCAAATATTTTTCCTTCAGTAACGGTAATTAATTTTGCTTGCATTTTATTTAATTGAATATGCAAGCCTCTTAACACATTTTTTTTTGAGGTAGACATTATATCAAAAATGAAATTATCTTTTTTTAATATTTTTTTTCTATAGATTTCCTTTAAAAAACCTCTTTTATCTTTATAAATATTTGTTTTAACTAATTTAAGACCAGAGATTTTAGTTTTTAATAATTTCATCACTATTATTCTTAAAATTAAATTTATTTAAAATATTACTTCTTTTGTTTCTATTTTTTTTTAATTTATATTCGAAGGCCATTGCATCACTTTTTGTTATAAATTTTTTATTATATATTAACAACCATTTATATCCTTTTGTTGATTTGGCCCCCATATTCGAATTGTGCTTCTTCAACCTTAGTAAAATATTATTTGTATAACCTACGTAGGTTTTTTTAATTGTAGGGCCAATTGCCTTAAGCATATAGACGTAATAATACATTTTTAATGGCGGTCCCTGGGGGAATCGAACCCCCCTTTGCAGGATGAAAACCAGCTGTCCTAACCGATAGACGAAGGGACCATGTTGTGTGATCTTTTATTTTAAAAGTCATTATTTATCAAGTGTAATTAAGTTATAGAATAAGGTCTCTAATAGTTAATTGAAGAGTTTTTTTATTATTCCAGATATTTTCATTGATTTGACCTATTACATTAATCTTATTTACATAACTCATTAAGTGTTCACCAATCTTAGTATTAATAGAATTAAACGATATTGATTTAATTGAGAACCCTGTTTGTGATTTTAATATTGTGGATATATGCTTGTTATTTAGTACTTTGGGTTTAATTATTTTTAGATCTCTTAACATGAATGTTGGCACTAGGTTTCCTGTACCAAAAGGTTCTAATTTTTTTATATCATTATAAAAATTCTGATTAAATGCTAATGATGATATTTCAGATTCATATAAAAATGTATTATTAAATAAAATATTAGAATTTAAAAAATCTTCCAATATATACTTTTCAAAATTTTTAAGATTTGCTTTATTTAACGTAAACCCTGCAGCCATATTGTGACCACCACCGCCTATAATTATGTCTTTATCTAATGAATTTCTAATTACACGACCAATATTATAATTATAAACTGATCTAGCAGACCCTTTTAACAATCTATTAGAGGCAGTTATAACAATTGATGGTTTATTAAAATAATCTTTTAATCTTGCTGCAATAATTCCTATTAAACCTTCGTTGATATTTGGGTTATAATAAATAATTACTTCTTTATTTTCTTTTTCAATTTTTTGAAAATCAATTTCATTTAATACTAGGGTTTCAATTTCTTTTCTTTTATTATTCAATTTAATTAAATAATTAGATCTATCTTTGATAACTTGATCATTATTAGAAGATAATAATTCTGTAGCATATTGAGACTTGCCCAACCTGCCCCCAGCATTTAATATAGGACCAATTAAATAACCTAAATCATTAATATTAATTTTATTTTTTTTTTCATTTAATTCAAACAAGGTACTTAGAGGTGAATTTTTTGTTATATCAAAATTTTTAAGAGCATTCAGTGCAATTAATCTATTAAGTTTTCTTAAAGGCATCACATCACACACTGTAGCTAATAAAACATATATCAAATAATCAGATATATTTATTTCACTTTTAATTTTTTTAATTAGCAAATCTAAAAAAAAATAAGAAAGTGATGTGGCGCATAAATAATCATATTCTTTATAACCATTATCTTTTTTAGGGTTTATAATTGAATTTGCATTTGGAAAAGGTTTATTAATTTCATGATGGTCGATAATCAAAGATTTTATTCCGTTTTCATTTAAAAAATCTATTGCTTCATTAGAAGTAGAGCCACAATCAACCATTATAATCAATTTAGGCTTTTCTAAGATCAGTTTTTGGAATAGTTTTTTTGTGGCGCCATAACCATCTTTTTCCCTATCGGGTATATAATAAAAAAAAGAATGATTTATGCTTTCTAAAAATTTAACAAATAACGATGTAGCAGCAGACCCATCCACATCATAATCACCTAAAATACATATTTTTTCATTGTTATTGATACAATTAACAACAAGTTTAATAGATTGATTGAAATCTTCATTATTCAAGAAAACGTTGTTTAAATCTAAATCTGTATTGATTGTTGCAATTTCATCAACTTCAAATTTTCTTGAAATAATTAGTCTGGATAAAATGTCACTAAAATTAAAATCTTGTTTTAATTTATCAACTAAGTTTTGATTAATTTTTTTTTGTTCCCACTTCTTACCTGAAACAGAAATCATTCTTCAATATGATTTGTTCTTTTTATCGTTTCTTTAAATTTTAAACTTTTATGTGTAACTAATGTTTCGGTAATATATTCATTATTATTTATTACCACTCCATTTAACATCTCACTTGAAGTAATTCCTGTTGAACAAAATATAGAGTCCCCTTTTATAATTTCATTTAATTCGTATTTTTTATTCAAATCAGTTATTCCCATTTTGTTTGCATCTTTGACATCTTTATCATTATCAAAAATAAACCTACATTGAAAATGACAGCCAAATGCATCAAGAGCTGATGCTGCCAAAACTCCCTCGGGACCACCTCCTATACCTAAAAACATATCAACATTATATTTTGGATTTGTCACATACAATGCACCAAGAACATCACCATCAGTAATTAATTTGATATTAATATTAAGTTGCTTTAATTCATCAATTATTTTTTTATGTCTTGGCCTATCCAGAACACATACAGTGAGTGATGAGATATCCTTGTTTAGGAAATCTGCAAGATTTGTAACATTTTTCTTTAATGGAAAATCTAGATCAACCAATCCTTTTTCAATTAGTCCGGTTGCAATTTTATCCATATAAGTTTCTGGTGCATTAAAAAGATTTCCTTTTTCAGCAATAGCAATAACAGAAGTTGCTCCAGGTAAATTGTTCGCTGCAAAATTTGTTCCTTCTAAAGGATCGACAGCAATATCAAAATAAGGTCCATTTTTATTTCCAAGTTTTTCACCCGTATAAAGCATAGGTGCCTCATCAAGTGAACCTTCGCCAATAACAACTTCGCCATTCATGTTTATTTTATTCAATTCAGATCGCATTGCGTCAACAGCTGCTTGATCTGCTGCAATCTTATCTTGTTTTCCAATTAAATAAGATGATGCTAAAGCTGCCTTTTCAGAAACTTTTAAAATCTGGTCAACATATTTTTTATCAATAGACATTAATCTTTTTGAATAATTATTTCAGTAGAATTTATTACACTCTCAAATTCTCTTAGACGTTTATAAACACTTGCCAACTCTATAATGGTAGGCCAAGCTTTTAATAGGTACTGCATAGAGCCTTCAACTCTTCCAAAAGCTCTTATAATTTGCTGCATAACACCTAATGTTACAACACCTGCTACAATAGCTGGTGCTAAGAAAACATAAGCTGATAATACATTTGCTTGTAAGTAAGCCATACGACCAATATTAAAATATAAATACCTTGTGTAGCTTAAAAAGTGAATTGAGCGAACGTCATCAAATAATTCATTTATTGTTTTAGGTCTAATGTTGCCATCATCTTCAGCTACTACTAATATCTTTCTATATGCAGCTTCTTTTTTTTGTAGATCGTATTCCACTCCTACTAAACGCAATATCCAACCTAATCCTATCAAGAATGCTGTACCACCCAATGTCCAAAGTAATGCACCAGTTATCAATCCATACTGCCAATCTCCAAAAAAGAAAATTGGTATACCTACTGATAGTCCTAATAAAATTGGAGTAAATTGAATTAATACCATGACCGATTCAATAAAACTTGTACCTAGAGATTCCATAATACGGGTAAACTTAATTGTATCTTCTTGAACTCTTTGTGAGGCGCCTTCTATTTTACGAGCTCTATCATAAACAGAATGATACCATTCCACCATCGCAGTTCTCCATCTAAACAAGAAGTGTGCTGTAAAAAAACTAATTACAACGTAAAGAGCTATATATATTCCAGCTAGCGTAATAAATGATGCTAAATTTGCCCAGTACTCTTCAATTGTAATAGCGTTGGGTTTAGCAAGTGCCTTTTGAATCATATCGTAGAACACACCAAACCATTCATTTATTTTTACATCAATTTTTACTTGAACCCACAATGATAATAAAATTACAAATGAACCTAACCAAGACCATAACTGCCATTTTTTTTTTGTAAAAAATTTAAACATTATTTTAGAAAATTATCTGCATACGA
>Ga0307986_10003232_pt1 | contig 11404 bp, 8 predicted proteins | sample EllFjometageno82_FD_203170 | JGI IMG/M metagenome (GOLD analysis project Ga0307986, IMG submission 203170) | Marine microbial communities from Ellis Fjord, Antarctic Ocean - #82 | ecosystem: Environmental > Aquatic > Marine > Unclassified | place: Southern Ocean | collected 2014-10-09
AAATGAATCATCTTGGTATTCCGCATTTCATTGAAGCCAATCTTATGCCAGGTCTTCGAAAAGGCTATTTTTATAGATCATGCGTGCTAAATCTAGGTATGAGTTATGAAGATATGATTTATAGTATTGCGAATACTGGCTTGTCTTCACACTAATTTTAAATATCTTGAAGCGAAGTTACGGTAATCTTTTTAGTTTTTAAAGATTTGATTCCTTTTAGACAGACTTGTGCTGTTGACATATTAGTGCAGTAAGGAACTTTATTTACTAGCGTAGCCCTCCTTAAAGCCATTGCGTCGTGTAGTTGATGCTCACTGTTTCCGCCTCCAGTATTAATCACTAAAGCAATTTTCTTTGAATTCAAAACATCTACAATATGGGGCGAGCCTCCACTAACTTTATTTATTTTTTTACACTTCATACCGTGTTTAATAATAAAGTCAGCTGTTCCACCTGTCCCACATAGTGTGAAGTTTAATTTTAGTAATTGTCTGGCTAAATCTACACCTTCTTCTTTATGACTATTTTTTAGAGATATAAATGCCAAGCCTTTCGTTGGCAAAGAATTAGAGGCACCAATTTGACTCTTTGCGAATGCCATTCCAAAATCTTTATCAAAACCCATTACTTCACCAGTTGATTTCATCTCTGGACCTAGTAGGACATCACTTTTTGGAAATTTATTAAAAGGAAAAACAGCTTCTTTAACTGCAAACATATTTTTAGTCTTACTTTTTAAATTAAATTTAGATAATTTTTCCCCAGCCATTACTCTTGCTGCAATTTTAGCAAGCGGAAGTCCTTTAGCTTTTGAAACAAAAGGAACAGTTCTACTTGCCCTTGGATTTACCTCGATTACAAAAATTTCATCATTTTTAATTGCAAACTGAATATTCATAAAACCTTTAACTTTTAAAGCTAAGGCTAATTTTTTTGTTTGGTTCTCTATCTCAGTTATTAAACTTTTCTTAATTGATATTGGAGGAAGACAACAAGCAGAGTCACCTGAGTGAATACCTGCTTCCTCAATATGTTGCATTATACCTGCAACAAAAACTTGTTTCCCATCAGATATAGCATCCACATCAATTTCCATGGCATTATCAATAAACTTATCAATTAGTATTGGGTTTTTTTCAGCTGCTTTGAATGCTTCTTCAACAAATTTTTTTAATTGACTTTTCTCGTAGACTATTTCCATAGCTCTTCCACCTAAAACATAAGAAGGTCTAACCATTAAAGGTAAACCTATTTTTTCTGCAATTTGAATAGCTTGTTTAAACGTTTTTGCTATACCACTTTTTGCTTGTTTTAATTTTAATCTATCAAGTAATTTTCTAAATCTATCTCTATCCTCAGCTAAATCTATAGAGGTGTACTGTGTTCCTAAAATAGGAAGTTTATTATCGTTCAAAAATTTTGCAAGCTTAATAGGAGTTTGTCCTCCAAATTGAGCAATAATTCCTACGAGATTTCCTTTTTGTTTTTCTCTTTTGATAATATTGTAAACATATTCTTCCTTCAGCGGCTCAAAATATAATCTATCACTCGTATCGTAGTCAGTTGAAACAGTTTCTGGATTACAATTAATCATTATAGTTTCATAACCAGCATCTTTAAGAGCGTAGCTAGCCTGACAACAGCAATAATCAAATTCAATCCCCTGTCCTATTCGGTTAGGGCCGCCACCTAAAATTACAATTTTTTTCTTTGATGAAGGATTAGCTTCACATTCAGATTTATTCGAATAGTTTCTCTGATAAGTAGAATACATATAAGGCGTGAACGATTTAAATTCTGCTGCGCAAGTATCAACTTTTTTGTAAACAGGCAGAACTTTTAAAGCGGTTCTTTTTTTTCTAATAATTTCTTCTGGTATTTTTGTAATTTCAGCTAACTTTTTATCTGAAAAACCTATCGATTTAATTCTATTAAATTCATTATAGTCTTTAGGTAAGCCTTTTTTTTGAATTTTGTTTTCATCCTCCACAATTTCTTTAATTTGCTCTAAGAACCAATTATCTACTTTAGATAAGTTTTGTATTCTTTTAATATCAATTTTTTTTCTGAAAGCTTCAGCAATTAATAAAATTTTATTAGGTATATTTTTCTTTAATTCTTTTTCTATATTTTTTTTATTTAGCGGAAAAATTCTATCCAAGCCTGAAAAACCAATCTCAAGAGACACAAGTGCTTTTTGAAGAGACTCTTTAAAGTTTCTACCAATTGCCATTGCTTCACCAACAGATTTCATCGAAGTACCTAAGATTGCATCAGATGTCGAAAACTTTTCAAAGGTAAATCTTGGAATTTTTGTAACCACATAATCTATACTCGGCTCAAAGGAAGCTGGTGTTATTTTTGTAATTTCATTTTTAAGTTCATCCAGCGTATAGCCAACAGCAAGTTTTGCAGCTACTTTTGCAATTGGAAAACCAGTTGCCTTAGACGCAAGAGCTGAGGATCTAGAAACTCTTGGGTTCATCTCAATAATAACCATTCTTCCATCCTTTGGATTAATTGCAAATTGAACATTTGACCCACCTGTCTCTACCCCAATTTTTCTAAGACAAGCAATCGAGGCATTTCTCATTATTTGATATTCTTTATCTGTCAGTGTTAGAGCAGGGGCTACAGTAACGGAGTCGCCCGTATGGACTCCCATTGGGTCAATATTCTCAATAGAACAAATAATGATACAATTATCTTTTCTATCTCTAACAACTTCCATTTCAAACTCTTTCCAACCCTCAAGACATTCTTCAATTAATATTTGATTTACTGGAGATTCATGTAAACCATCCTTAACTATTTTAAGATATTCTTTTTTATTTTTTGCAATACCGCCACCTAAACCTCCTAGGGTAAAAGCGGGTCTAATTATTACAGGTAAACCAATTTGTTTAAGTGCTTTGGCAGCATCTTTAATATGGTTTATGACTTTTGACTTTGGAAGGTCTAAGCCAATATCAATCATATTTTTTCTAAATTTTTTTCTATCTTCCGCATTTGCAATTGCTTTAGAATTTGCGCCAATTAGTTCTATTTTGTATTTCTTTAAAATTCCTTTTTCCCCCGCCTCCATTGCTAAATTTAAAGCAGTTTGACCACCCATCGTTGGTAGAATTGCATCTGGCTTTTCTTTTTGGATAATTTTTTCTAAAACTTCCAAAGTTATTGGCTCAATATAAGTTTTATCAGCAACCCCAGGATCAGTCATAATAGTTGCGGGATTAGAGTTGATCAGAACAACTTTATAACCCTCATCCTTTAATGCTTTACAAGCTTGTGTTCCTGAATAGTCAAACTCACATCCTTGACCTATTATTATAGGTCCTGCACCCACTACTAAAATAGTTTTAAGATCTTTTCTTTTTGGCATTTTTTTTCATATTGTTGATAAATTCTTGAAACAAGTAAACACTGTCTTGTGGTCCAGGATTAGATTCAGGGTGATATTGTACCGAGAAAACAGGTTTATTTTTTAATTTTATTCCCTCAATACAGTTATCAAACAAAGATTTATGTGTAATTTTAATATTTTTTGGTAAACTTTTTTTAATTATTTCAAAGCCATGATTTTGGCTTGTAATCTCAACACTATCTTTAATTAAATTTTTAACTGGATGATTAGCTCCTCTATGACCTAATTTCATTTTTTTAGTTTTAGCACCTAATGCTAAAGCTAATATTTGATGACCCAGACAAATTCCAAAAATAGGTATATTCTTTTTTAATAGTTCCTTAATAATACTAATTGCATATTTTCCTGTTGCATCCGGATCCCCTGGACCATTTGACAAAAAAATACCATTTGGTTTTAATTTTAATATTTCTTGCGCACTTGTTTTGCATGAAACAACAGTAACTTTACAATTAAAATCAGAAAAATATCTGAAAATATTTTTTTTGACACCATAATCAATTGCAACAACATGTAAGGAATTACTTTTATTTTTTAAATATCCACTATTTTTCTTCCAAGTTTTTAACCCAGACCATACATAGGTTTTCTTTGTAGTAACTTTCTGTGCTAAATCTAAATTTTTTAAACCACTCCATTTAATAGTAGAGTTAGTTAATTTTTTAATGTCAAAATTAGAATCTTTAGAGAAAGCGATAGTTCCTTTTGGTGCACCTTTATCTCTAATAAAATTAGTCAAGCTTCTGGTGTCAAGACCTGTAATTCCAACTATTTTATTTTTTTTTAACCAAAGATCAAGATTTTTTAAAGAACGATAATTAGAAGGATTTGTTATTTCGGAATTTAAAATGATACCTTTTGTCCAAACTTTATCTGACTCTTGATCTTCTTTATTCGTTCCAACATTTCCAACATGAGGGAAAGTAAAATTAATTATTTGCTGAGCATATGATGGATCAGAGATAATTTCTTGATAACCAGTAATAGAAGTGTTGAAACAAACTTCGCCAGTAGCAATTCCCTCATGACCTAAACCAAATCCTTTATAACACGTTCCATTTTGTAAAATTAAAATAGCTGTAGAATTGATCGGTTTAGGATTTTTATTAGAGTTTTTTATTTGTTTAATCGTTTTCAAATACAACTCATGAGTTAAAGTAAATACTTATAAACATGGTTTTGCGGAAGATATGAAATAGAAATATAATCGTCAAGAAAGATATTTTTCTTTTAAAGAAAAATTGTTATTAAAGTAAAAAGAAAAAATTAATTATGTCTCTTAAAACCCAAATAGAAGAAAAATTAAAACAATCTCTAAAGAACAAAGACAAAAATGTTTATCCAACACTAAGACTTATTGTTTCAGGCATAAAAGACGCTTTAATTGCTAACAGAAGTAAAGAAGCTAAAGATTTAAATGACCAAGATGTCATGGTTATTTTGAAAAAAATGATTAAACAAAGAAATGAATCCTGTGAAGTTTATAAGAAAGCAGGCCGTACAGAACTTTTAGAAGCTGAGACTAAAGAAATAGAAATAATAAGTTCTTTTCTTCCAAAACAGTTAAACGAAGTAGACACAAAGAATCTATGCGAAGAAGTGATTAAAAAAGTAGGCGCTAGCTCCATAAAAGATATGGGCAGAGTAATGGGTGAGTTGAAGAAAACTCACAGTGACGTTTTAGACTTCTCTAAAGTAGGATTAATAATAAAAACAGTTTTAAAATAAGCAAAATGAAATACCCTAAGGAATATCTTGATGAAATTAAGTTGAGACTAAAAGTATCCCAAGTTGTAGGAAAGTCTGTTCAGTTAAAAAAAAGAGGTAAAGAATTTGTAGGCTTATCTCCATTTAAGAACGAAAAAAGCCCATCGTTTACAGTGAGCGATGAAAAAGAATTTTATCATTGTTTTAGCACAGGGGAACACGGAAACATTTTTGATTTTTTAATGAAAACAAAATCTTTAGGTTTTGGTGAAGCAGTCAAAGCATTAGCAGCTGAAGCTGGCATGCCGCAATACAAGTTTTCCACCATGGACACTGAAAAAGAAAAAAGATTTAATACTTATAAAAATATTTTTGAGAAATATCTAGATTTCTTTCATCAACAACTTTTTAAATCTGAAAACAATCAAGCTTTATCATACCTAGAAAAAAGAGGATTAAATCAAAATATAATTAAAGAATTTAAGTTAGGTTATGTACCTTGGCAAAATAACTTCTATGAAAAACTTTTAACTAGATTTAGTGAAGAAGAAATTATTCTAACTGGTCTTTATTACAAAAATGAAAAAACAAATAAATTTATTGATCGTTTTAATTCTAGAATTATTTTTCCAATTAATAACCTAACAAGTGAGACTATTGCTTTTGGTGGAAGAATAATTAGAGAGAGTCCACTAGCTAAATATATAAATTCTCCAGAAACAGAATTTTACAAGAAAGGTAGAACAGTTTTCAACCTAGATAAAGCCAAGGGTTTAAGATCAGAAACAAACGAAGCTATTATTGTAGAAGGATATATGGATGTGGTTAGTTTACATGCAGCAGGTATAAAAAATACAATTTCAAATTCAGGAACAGCATTAACAGACGTGCAAATAGAATTAATTTGGAAGTTTTATTCTAATCCTATTATTTGTTTAGATGGAGACCAAAGCGGACAAAGTGCGGCCTTACGTATCGCAGAAAAGCTTTTACCATTAATTAATGAAAATAATAAAATTTATTTTTCTATAATGCCAAAAGGAGAGGATCCTGATGATTTTATTAAAAAAAATGGAAAAGATAAATTTAATGAGTTTTTGAAATCAAAAAAAATAATACAATCTTATATTTGGGATGCTTATTTGTCAGAAGTTGATGCCAATAACCCATTTGAAATATCAAAATTTGAAAAAAAAATAAAAAGTTTATGTTATGGAATTAAAGATGAGGTTCTAAAGAAATATATTTTAGAGGACTTTCTTGAAAAGTTAAAAAACTTAACACCCATACAAAATTATAAAAAAAATTTCATACCTTACGCTAAGAAAAATTTTAAAATTCTTAATAAAACCAAGCAACTTCACAAAGAAAAAAATCATTTTTCTAAAGCAGAAATTAAAGAAAGATCTATACTGTACATTCTTGTGAATTATTTAGGTACTGTGAAGAACAAACTAGAAGAGCTTTCAGAAATTGATTTTACCAATGAGCAAAATAAAAGACTGAAAGAAGAAATCATTAATTTTGCAAAAATTAATGATTTTTTAGATAAAGATAGATCTGAAATTGGTAACAAATATAAAGCTTTAATTAATGATATTGAAAAAGATGTTAATTTGAAAAATATACTTTCTAAGAAAGATAAAACAGAATTAGAAGAAACATTAGATGACCTCATGGCAGAACTAAAAGAAATGAATCATTTAAAAAAAATTGAATTTTTAGAGAATAAGGTAGCAAAAAATTTAGATGAAGGTTCTTATTCAGAACTTATTAAGCTTAAAAGTCAGTTAAACAGGCAATAAAAAAAGATAGATTTTAAATCAATTCATACTATATATAGCTTCGCGATAATTTAATATTTGGCCTAAATGGTAGAAAAATTAATTACAAAATCATTTGAGAGACTTCTCGATAAAGGAAAAGTTCGTGGGTTTATAACCTACGAAGAATTAGGAAAATCTTTAGGTAAAAGAGGAAGTTCGGTTGAAAACGTTGAAAAATCATTTTTAATTATTGCTGAGAACAGCGTAACCCTTGTAGAAAAAAAATCTCAATATCAATCAAATAAAAAAAAAGAAAATTCCACAACAAGTGAAGAAAAGAAAACAGACAAAAGCGACGATCCAATTAGAATGTACCTTCGTGAAATGGGTGGAGTTGAATTACTTTCACGTGAAGGAGAAATTGCAATAGCAAAAAGAATTGAAGCTGGAAAAGATGTGATGATTAATGCACTCACCCAAAGTCCGTTAGTTGCTAAAAAAATACATGAATGGAAAGAAAAAATTGAAAGTAACGAACTTTTAGTTAGAGATATTATAGATATAGATTCTACTTATGAAGATTTTGAAGCAATTGATGTAGAAAAGGAAAAATTAAAAACAGAAGCTAAAATTAAAAAAAATAAAGAAGAAGGCAAAAAAAATGAGATGCCTGTTGCAGCCGAGGAAGAAGACGAGTTTAATGTTTCACTCGCAAAGATGGAAGAAGAAGTAAAACCAAAAATTATAAAAATAATAGACAATCTAACTAAAGATTACACAAAATTACAAAAATATCAGAGAGAAAAATTAGATTGTATTTTAGCTTCAAAAGAACTTTCAATTTCAAAAAATAAAAATTTCAAAAAAATTCAATCTACATTAGTTGATAATTTTACAAATCTTCAACTTGCACCTAATGTAGTAGAGGAAGTGGTCCAGGCTCACTATAAAGAAAATAAAAAAATTGTATCTTTAGAAGGCGTCCTTTTGAGATTAGCTATAGATAATAAAATTAGTCGTGAAGAATTTCTAAAATATTATATTGGTAACGAAATAAACCCTAAATTTGAATCTTTTTTAAATGAGAATCCAACATGGAGAGCTTTTTTCAAAAAATTTAAAAATGATTTTCATGAAATAAGAGAAAGATTAGTAGAGTTTAGTGAAAAAATTGGTTTATCAGTCGGTGAATTTAAAAAATTAGTCAGCAGAATACAAAAAGGAGAAAGAGAATCTAGAATAGCTAAAAAAGAAATGGTCGAAGCAAACTTAAGATTAGTAATTTCTATAGCTAAAAAATACACTAATCGTGGTTTACAATTTTTAGATTTAATTCAAGAAGGTAATATTGGTTTGATGAAAGCTGTAGATAAATTTGAATATAGAAGAGGGTATAAATTTTCTACATATGCCACTTGGTGGATTAGGCAAGCAATTACAAGATCAATTGCTGACCAAGCTAGAACGATCAGAATTCCAGTTCACATGATTGAAACTATAAATAAAATTGTAAGAACGCAAAGGCAAATTATGAGTGAATTTGGCAGAGAACCTACTCCTGAAGAATTAGCAAAAAAATTAGCCATGCCTTTAGAAAAAGTTAGAAAAGTTTTAAAAATTGCTAAAGAGCCTGTATCTTTAGAAACTCCTGTTGGTGATGAAGAAGATAGTAGCTTAGGAGATTTTATTGAAGACAAAAATGCTCTTCAACCTTTGGATACAGCTATTCAATCTAACCTAGGTGAGTCAACAACTAAAATACTTGCTTCATTAACGCCTAGAGAAGAAAGAGTCCTAAGAATGCGTTTTGGCATTGGAATGAACACAGATCACACACTAGAAGAAGTTGGTTTACAATTCTCAGTAACGAGAGAAAGAATAAGACAAATTGAAGCAAAAGCTTTGAGAAAACTTAAACATCCCAGCAGATCAAAACAACTTAAAAGTTTCCTAGAAAAATAAATTCTGTTATAAAAGTTATTAATTTTGGGCCTGTAGCTCAGTTGGTTAGAGCAGTACACTCATAATGTATTGGTCGTAGGTTCGAGTCCTACCGGGCCCACCAATAAAGAATAATTTGATGTTAATAAACTTTTTATTAAATTGTAAACTTAAAATATCGATAAAGATAAGGATTGATTTTGTATCTTAGTAGACCAAGAAAATAGCTTTTTTTTTCTATTTTATAAACATCTCTAATTTTACTAGTATTTAAATTATACACTAATGCAATTCTATTAGATATTCCATCGCCCTTGTACGAATGCCAAGTTTCCTTTTCTTTTCTTGAAAAAAATACTGCTCTATTAGGTTTCCATTCAACGCTATGTTTTATAGAATTTTCTTTATTTGTACCTAAAGAAAACATAGTGCCAGCATTTTTTTCTGGACTCAGGTATATCACGCCACTTAGAATTTTATTTGGCGTGTCGTCATGAAAAGGGTACTCAAAATTTTTATGAGTTATGATTATAGTAAAATCAGAATACTCATATAAATCTAATTTTTGAGGACACAATTTTCTTAAAATATCTGTTGCTTTTTTATGATAATTTTTATGAAGCCTAGTTATTAGATCTTTATCCAAACAAGAAATTTTAATTTTATCGTTCTTGTCAATTTCGTTATGATAAACTTTTGTCCCATTTCTGACATCATCAAATTTTAATCGACACAACTGATCAAAATCTTTTCTATCAAGAAAGTTATCTACAATAATTAATTCATCTATTCTCATTATAAATTTTTAATTTATTTTACAAATACACAACTAAAAAATCTATTACAATACGTTTGTATAACTGTTTTTTAATTTACAAATATTTCGCTCTTATCTCGTTTTTGTATAAAATTTATTTTTTAATGTACTCTTCTAGCTTCGAGAATAGTATATTTATATCACCATTATTAGAATTCAGAATTGAAGCAAATTCTTCCTTTTGTGTCTTAGCTAGACTTAAACCCTCTACAATTAAATCTCTAATTAAAGGTTTAGCGGGATCTTTAGTATAAACACGCCAATCAATTTTAATTTCTGGTCCAGAAGAATTTTCAGCTATTTTTGAGCTAACTATTGTATAAGTCTCACTTTTTTGTTCAGCACTCAAAACTTCAAATTTTTGTGAAGAATAGTCCGATAATCTTGAGGTTAAATTCTTTAAAAAATATTTTTCAAACAGGCTTTTGTATTTTTTAAGAGCTGCTGGATCTAGACTTTTTCTAGCTTGTCCAAGTGTGTACATACCAAGAGCATCAATATCAACATATTGAAGAGCAATAGTTTCTATTTTTTTACTTTTGTTTATTTTAGAAATATTTTTATCACTTAAAGTAGTAATAGCATCATTTATAAGCTCGCTTATGAATGCCTTAGGATTGGGATTGTAGGAAAAACTTTTTGTGCTAAAAAAAACTAACGCTGTAATCGCTAGGATACTTATCAGTCTTTTCATATCTTTTATTTGCTGAGCTCATCCCAGCCATCATTATCTTCCGGACTGAAGGTGTTGCTAATTTTTTTTGCTCTATTTTGCAAGTATAAACTTTTTAAAGCTGCATACATATCTAAAGAGTTTTTTTCTAAACTATCTAAATTATTCATATTGTCTGCTCTAAAGTCCACAGTAGAAGCAGCTTTAACCGAATAGTAATCTATGTGACTTCCTGAGACGCTTAATAATTCTTTTTCTCTTAATGTTATATGTGAAAAAGGATCAACAATAGTATCTGCAATCATCCCCACAGAGTCCCTAATTGTTGTCGGCCCTAAGAACGGAAGAACAAAGTAACACCCTCCCTTAAATCCATAGGCTCCTAGTGTTTGACCAACATCTTCTTGCTGATTTTTTAAGCCGATCTTAGCTGCAGGATTACCAATTCCCAATATTCCAACTGTAGTGTTAATTAAAAAGCTTGCACTTGATTCTCCTGCTAATCTCCACTGACCCTGCAAAAGATGATTGGGAATAGTTAGCAATGTTCCAATATTTGATGTAAAATTTCCTGTACCTTTTTTAATTGGATCAGGTAGTTTATTATAGCCAGCTGCAAGAGGTCTTAAAATAGCTTTGTCAAAACCCATGTTAAACTTGAAAACTTCTCTGCTGACTTTTTCAAAGCACTCACTTTCTGTTTCTGCACTTAAATTTGAACTAAGCAAAAAAAGACAAGCAGTGATTGATATTGTTAATTTTTTTAGTTTCATTGTGCTTTGTATATACAAATTTTTTTGTTTTTTCATTCTAAAAAGTGACATTATTTAGCATTTTTTATGTTATATTGGAATTAATACTTAATGAAGATTAAAAATATTCACTCTCTGAATTATTCAATTCGTGAACGTACAAAAAAAAAAGTTAAATTTATAGTTTTTCACTATACAGGAATGCAATCTGAACGTGTATCTATTGAAAGATTAACTAGTAAGAAAAGTGAAGTAAGTTGCCATTATTTGATTAACAGAGAAGGTGGAATCATAAAATTAGTAGATGAAAAAAAAATTGCGTGG
>Ga0307986_10003234_pt1 | contig 11403 bp, 13 predicted proteins | sample EllFjometageno82_FD_203170 | JGI IMG/M metagenome (GOLD analysis project Ga0307986, IMG submission 203170) | Marine microbial communities from Ellis Fjord, Antarctic Ocean - #82 | ecosystem: Environmental > Aquatic > Marine > Unclassified | place: Southern Ocean | collected 2014-10-09
ACTAATTGATAATTTACTTGGGTATTTATTTGAAATACTATAAACACCTCTCCATTTTGTAAATCTGGCTCCAAGTTTGTGATATTCTTTTAGCCTTTCTCTTAAGCCATCTAGGCCTTCTGTAATTTTTTCTTCATGTGAGCCTGCTAAAACTTTTGTACCAGTGTCTACTTTTATTCCTGGAACAGCACCAGAAGAAGAAATCAATTCAGGTATAGTTTTATTTGTATTTGTATTTTGTTTAATTGTTTCGTCATATAGAATTACCCCACCAATACATTTTTTCATGCTCTCAGAGGAGAAAAGAGCCTCCCTAAATAAAAGTCTACTTTCTGAGGACGATGGAACATTTATAGCCTCAAGTCTCTTAGTCATAGTCCCTGTGCTTTCATCAGCTGCAAGGATGCCTTTTCCATTTGATAAAATTTTTAAAGCAATTTTATTTAATTTAGACATATTAATTTAAAGCTTTTATACCAGGAAGTTCTTTTCCTTCAAGGTATTCTAAAAAAGCGCCACCAGCAGTTGAAACAAAATCAAAGTTATTAATGGCACCCACACTATTTAATAAAGCAACTGTATCTCCACCACCTGCTACAGAATAAATAGTATTAGCTTTATTCTTTTCAATAATTTTTTTTATAATCTCTAAACTTCCTTTAGCAAAATTTGGATTTTCAAAGTAACCAGCAGGACCATTCCATAGAATAGTGCTACTTTTTTCAATAATATTATTAATATTTTTTATTGATTTGGGGCCAATGTCCAAAATTAACTCATCTTCAAATATATCATTTAACCCTTTTGTTTCTGGTGATCCATTTAAATTTTTTCCTACAGTAACATCTTCAGGATAGGTGATTTTACAATTTTCTTTAGCTGAAAGAAAAAATATTTCTTTAATTATTTTATCACAATTACCTTCCTGCATAGATTTTCCAATATTATGACCTTTGTATTTAAGAATATTGTTAGCCATAGCGCCAACAATTATAATATTATCAAATTTAGGAATTAAATTTTTAATAATATTAATCTTACTTGATATTTTGGAGCCACCAATAATACAAGTTATTGGTTTTTTAATACTAGACGTAATTTTGGTTAAAGCTTTAATTTCTATATTTAATTGAAGTCCAGAATAGGATGGAAGGAATTTTGTAATTTCAACAATTGAAGCATGAGCTCTATGTGAGCATGAGAACGCTTCATTAACATATATGTCAGCCAGTCTTGCTAAATGTTTTGCAAATTTAATATTATTTTTTTCTTCTTCTTCATAAAATCTAAGATTTTCTAGCATTACAATTTTTTCATCTGGATTATTAAATAGATCAGTTGTTTCTATTTCTCTAAGATTTTTTGTAATTAATCTTACATTCTCATTTATTTTATTTTTTAAATTTTCGCATACAGGTTTAAGAGACAGCTCATCCACAATTTTACTTTTTGGTCTTCCTATGTGAGATAATATTATAATCTTGGCATTATTTTTTAATAAAAAATTTATAGTAGGAATAATTTTATCTATTCTTGTTGTGTCAGTGATTTCCCCATTATCCAATGGAACATTTAAGTCAAGCCTCAGAAGTATTTTTTTTTCACTAAGGTTTATTTCGTCTTTTATACTTCTCATTCAGAAATTTTATGAAGGTGTTCTACAATATCACACATTCTATTTGAAAAACCCCACTCATTATCGTACCAGGCTGAAATTTTACCCATTTTATTACCAACAACACTTGTTAAAGAAGCGTCTATAATTGCTGAAGCTGAGTTATGATTAAAGTCAATGGACACTAGTTTCTCTGTGGTAATTTCTAAAACTTTTTTAGATTGATTTTTAAAAGCGTCAGTAAAAGCATCATTAATTTTTTCTTTTGTTATTTCTTTCTTTGTACAAAAAACTAATTCTATTAATGAAACATTAGGTGTTGGAACTCTCATTGCCACACCTTCAAGCTTTCCTTTTAAAGAGGGAATAATTTCACCTATAGCTTTTGAGGCTCCTGTAGATGTTGGAATAATTGACTGACTAGCAGATCTTGCTCTTCTTGGATCATTATGTGAATTATCTAAAATTCTTTGATCACTAGTAAAAGCATGAATAGTCGTCATAAATCCTTTTTCAATTTCAAAACTTTTGTTTAAAACATGTGCAACAGGCGCTAGACAATTAGTTGTACATGAAGCTGCCGACACTATTTGATCATCATTTGTGAGTACTTTTTCATTTACACCATACACAATTGTTTTGTCTGCATTTTTACATGGCGCAGAAACAATAACTTTTTTTGCCCCATTTTTAATATGAGCCAATAATTTTTCTTTAGAGTTAAATTTTCCAGTACACTCAAAAACATAATCAACATCAAATTTTTTCCAATTTATATCTTCAATATTAGATTCTTGTGAAAATGTAATTTTATTTTTATTTATAATTAGATGATGTTCATCAAAATTTAAATCTGCATTAAATTTTCCATGAATAGAATCGTATTTAATTAAGGTACAACTTGCCTCAGAATTAGATCGGTTATTAATGTGCTTAATTTCTATATTCTTATTTTGGCTTTCGATAATTGCTCGTATTACCATCCTGCCAATTCTCCCCATTCCATTAATTCCAACTTTTATTGTCATACTTAACTTTTTATTAGATTTTTAGTTTTTTTGGAAATATTTTCAGCTATTAATCCAAAATATTTGTAAACTTCTTTATAAGGAGCACTTTTTCCAAATGTGTCAATTCCAAAGGTTAGACCTTCCGTTCCAATGTATTTTTTCCAGCAATCTGTAGACGCTGCTTCAATTGATATTTTAAACTTCGTTTCACCTAGAATTTTTTGTTTATATGATCTTGACTGTAAATCAAAAAGTTCCTGACATGGTACTGATATAACTTTACTATATATTTTATCTTTGGCTAATTTGTGGCTAGTTTCAATTGCTAAATTAACTTCAGAACCACTAGCAAGTATAGTTAAATTAACTTTTTTGTTAGTTCTGCAAACTTCGTAGGCCCCAAAAGAACATTTGTTTATATCTGAATATTTTTTTCTAATAGGATCGAGGTTTTGTCTAGTTAAAGATAATATACTCGGTGTTCCAAAATCTTTTAATGCTATTTCCCAGCATTCAATAGTTTCCATTCTATCTGCTGGTCTAAACACATTTAAGTTTGGTATAGATCTTAATCCAGATAATTGCTCAATTGGTTGGTGTGTCGGTCCATCTTCACCTAAACCAATTGAATCATGTGTCATAACATAAATAACACGTTGTTTCATTAATGCTGATAAACGAATTGAAGGTTTGCAGTAATCAGAAAATATTAAGAAAGTACCACCATAAGGAATAAACTTACTATGAAGCGCAAGACCATTCATTATTCCAGACATGGCGTGTTCTCTAACCCCGTAGTGAATATAATCGCCATTAAAGTCAGCAGGTTTAATAATATTATGATGTTTTGTTTTAGTGTTATTGGATCCTGCCAAATCAGCTGAACCACCAATTAAAGTATTGTTTTCTTTAGTAAGAGCACTCAAGGTTAATTCAGAAGATTTTCGTGAAGCTAAGCTTTTATTTTCTTTAATAGAGTTTTGTTTTTCAGCTTTTAAAGTTTTAGAAAAGTTATTTTTTAATACTCTATCTATAATGTTTTTTTTCTTTTTATAAATTTTATTCCAGCTAGACTCAAGTTTAAAACCCTTGTTGCCAATTTTTTTCCATTTATCTAAAATATTTTTAGGGATTTGAAAAGGTTTGTGTTTCCAATCAAGAACTTGTCGAACTAATTTTATTTCATCTACACCAATAGGACTTCCGTGTGAAGAAGACTTACCTGACTTATTGGGTGAGCCATAACCAATTTTAGTTTTACATGAAATAACTGTTGGCTTTTTTGCAGTCTGAACTTTTTTTAATGCTTTAAAAATCTCTTTTTCATTGTGACCATTAATTAGAATATAATCCCAGCCATAACTTTCAAATCTTTTTTTGAAATTATCCGAAACTGATAAATTGGTTGGTCCATCTATAGATATCGAGTTGTTATCAAAAAGCATTACTAGGTTTTTTAATCTTAAATGACCAGCTAAGCTCATTGCTTCATGGCTGATACCTTCCATTAGACATCCATCACCAGCTATAACGTATGTTTTGTGATTAACTATTTCTTTACCCAATTTTTTTTTTAAAATTTCTTCTGCAATAGCAAACCCAACTGAGTTAGCAATCCCTTGTCCAAGTGGGCCTGTTGTTGTTTCAATTCCAGTTCCAGGATGATATTCAGGATGACCTGCACAAATAGATTTTAATTGTCTAAAATTTTTAATATCTCTTAAAGAGATGCTTTTATAGCCAGTTAAATATAGCAAGGAGTAAAGAAGCATAGATCCATGACCCGCGGACAAAACAAACCTGTCTCTATTAAGCCATTTTGGGTTTTTTGGGTTAAATTTAAGAAAATCTTTAAATAAAACAGTTGCTACATCAGCCATACCCATGGGCATGCCAGGGTGCCCAGAATTTGCTTTTTGGACTGCATCTATTGACAAAAACCTTATTGCGTTTGATAAATCTTTATGTTGTTTGTTCAAAAATTATCCTATCTAGACTTAGAAGACTCAATTTAATAATATGAATATATATATATGAAAACTGACAGTGAAAAAGAAAAAAAGCTTACTTTTGCTCTTAATAAATTGAGAAATTTAAATTTAAAAGACCTAACCTTAAAAAGCAATTTAGAAAATTTAAATGCACAAAAGAATCAATTAGAAATTGAAAAAAAAGAAATAGAAGAAAAATATGAGAATTTAATAAGTGATCACAAAGCACTTAACCAGAAATTGAACAATATTAATCAAGAGAAAGTAGATGAGCGAAAAAAAGAGACAGAATTTTCAGAGAAAATTGATGAATTAAATCAAGAAACAGATACTTTATTAGAAGAAATAGACAAATGGCAAATGTAAGTATTAGATTTAATGGTAAAGACTTTCTTTTATCTTGTGATGATGGGCAAGAAGAGCATTTAGAAGAACTATTAACACACATCAATCAAAAATTTAATGATCTTAAAAATAACCTCGGAAATATTGGTGAGAATAAACTTCTATTAATTACTGCAGTTAAAGTAATGGATGAATACTTTGAAACAAAAAAAAAAATAGATCAAAAAAAAATAGAACTACAAAATTTGTCAGAAAAATTTAAAGAATTGAAATCTTTAGTTTATGAGTATAAGGATAAAAAAGAAGAAGAGCTAGATCAATTATCCCAAGATCATGAAAACTTCAAACTGGAAATTGAAAAAAATAAAGAAAATTATGAAAAAATAATTGAAGAAACAGCGAATGAAATTGAAAAATTTGTTGAAAAAGCCAATTTAGAAAATCCAGTTCAATAAGCTTGTGATAAAATCTAAATTAAGAAAGAAAATTCTTAAAATTAGAGAAAAAAATAATAAAAAAAATATTCAAATTAACTTTAGCCAAATCATAAAAGTCCTTAAAAAAGGTAAAATAAATAGAAAAAAAATTATAGGAGGGTATTACCCTGTAAATTCTGAAGTTGATGATTTAGAATTGCTAAAACAATTTGAAAAAAATAAAATTAACATTTCATTACCTGTAATAAAAAAAAAATTTCAGATGGATTTTTATAAATGGTCATTTTCTGACCCATTAAAAATAAATAAATATGGAATACCTGAACCAGAAATGAAAAACATAGTTTATCCAGATATTTTATTAATCCCCATGGTTGCATTTGATAAAAATTTGAATAGGTTGGGATATGGTGGTGGATACTATGATCGATTAATTAAAAAACTTTTAAAAAAAAAAAAAATTATTAAAATTGGCTTGGCTCTTTCAATTCAAAAAATAGATAAAGTGCCCATTAATGTACATGATCAAAAACTAGATTATATTATAACAAATAAATATATTGTGAGATGAAAATACTTTTTTTAGGTGATGTAGTGGGTATATCTGGACGTTCAATGATTATTAACAATCTACTTTCAAAAATAAAAGATGAGAAAATTGACTTTGTGGTTGTTAACGGTGAAAATGCAGCTGATACAGGTGTAGGACTTACAGAAGAAATATGCAAAGATTTTTTTAATTGTGGAGTAGATGTAATTACAACAGGAAATCATGTGTGGGATCAAAAAGAAACAATGTCTCATATAGAAAAGGAAAATAGGCTTCTAAGGCCTAAAAATTTGTTTGAACCGTCACCTGGTAAAGGATTTGGAATATTTATAGCTAAAAATAGCATGAAAGTTGGCGTACTAAATTTAATGGGAAATGTTTTTATGAAAAAATGTGAAGATGTATTCGAAGCTGCTGAAAAATTTGTGAAAAAATATAAATTAAAAGAAGATTACGATTTTTTACTAGTTGATTTTCATGGTGAAATAACAAGTGAAAAGACGGCTATAGGACATTTCTTTGATGGTAAGGCTTCATTAGTTGTCGGCACACACACACACATACCCACAAATGATGCAAGGGTATTAAAAGGAGGCACAGCTTATCAGACAGACGCAGGAATGTGTGGTGATTATGATTCTGTTATAGGAATGAATAAAGATAATTCAATTAATAGATTTTTAAAAAAAAAATCTATTAAACATTTTCCAGCGATTGGAGAGGCTAGTTTGTGTGGCGTGATTGTGGAATGTGATGTAGAAACAGGATTAGCAAAAAACATAAAAAATTTTATATATGGAGGAGAGTTAAAAAATTCTCATTAATTATTATGTCAGGTCACTCAAAGTGGGCAAGTATAAAACATTCCAAAGGTAAAGCGGATAAAAAAAGATCTAAAGTATTTTCAAAAATATCAAAAGAAATTAGCGTAGCAGCAAAATCAGGCGACAAAGATCCCGATATGAATCCAAGGCTTAGATCTGCAATTCAAGCTGCAAAGTCTGCTAACATGCCCAAAGACAATATTGAAAGAGCTATTGCCAAATCATCTGCTAATACTGAAACTAATTATGAAAATTTACGATATGAAGGGTTTGGTCCAGAAAAGATAGCTGTAATTGTAGAGGCATTAACAGATAATAAAAATAGAACGGCCTCTAATGTTAGAACCATATTTGTAAAAAGTGGTGGAAACTTAGGGACACAAGGTTCGGCATCACATAATTTCAATCAGCTAGGTATTATCAAGATTGACAAAAAGGAAATATCAGATGAAAAAATTTTTGAATTAGCAATTGATTCAGGAGCTGACGAATGTATTTCACACAATGATTATCATGAGATTCAATGTGTAATGAATGAAATTTATAATGTGAAAAAAAATTTAGAAAAAACAATTACAAATTTTATTTCAACAGAAATTGAGTGGGTAGCTTTAAATGGTGTAGATGTCGCAAAAGATAAAGTAGAAACTGCAATTGAGTTTTTAGAAACTCTCGAAGATGATGATGATGTACAAAATGTTTATTCAAATATAAATCTAGGAAATAATTAATGCTGATAATTGGAATTGATCCAGGTATAACAGGGTCTATTTGTTTTTTTCAAGACGGAAAAATAATTGATGTTATTGACATGCCAAATATGCCAGAGGGTAAGAAGAATAAGAAACAAGTCAATGGTGCTCAAACATTTCATGAAATTTCTTTGAGAATAAAAGATATCAAAAAAGAAAATATTAAAGTAGTGATTGAACAAGTTTCGGCTATGCCTGGTCAAGGAGTAACCAGCATGTTTAATTTTGGTCAATCTTTTGGAATTTTAAAAGGCATATGTTCCGCAATGCAGTTACCAATGTATTTTGTAAGACCTATAAAATGGAAAAAATACTTTAATCTTATTAATTCTGAAAAAGATGCTAGTAGAACAAAAGCAATTGAAGTATTTCCTTATTTTTCTTCAAAATTGTCTAGAAAAAAAGATTCAAATAAAGCTGATGCAATCTTGATTGCCAGTTTTTATTATGAAACCTATAAATTAGAAGAGTAAATTAAATTTAATAAGGCCAAATTCATGACACAATTAAGTGTGAAATCTTAACAATGGAAGCAGATATTACATCACAAGCAGTAGGACTTGCCTCAAACACTGATTTTTCATTATTAAGCTTGTTCATTCGAGCGGATTTCATAGTAAAAGCTGTAATACTTATGCTCATTGGATGCTCTATTTATTCATGGGCAATCATTATTGAAAAATTTAAATTATTTAAAAAAGTTGATAGAGAATCTGAGGAATTTGAGCAAAAATTTTGGAAATCCAAATCTGCAGAAACTTTTTATAATAGTTTACCATCAAGTTTAGATAATCCTATGGCCTTATTATTTAAAGATTCTATGCAAACTTTGTTGAAAGCTAAAAACAAATCTAATCTCAGTGAGAAAATGAGTGGAATGTTAGAGATTAATATTGAAAAACAAATGGTAAAGCTTGAAAAAGGTTTTACTTTTTTAGCAACGGTTGGGTCTACCGCTCCATTTATAGGTTTGTTCGGAACAGTTTGGGGAATAATGAACTCATTTCAGTCGATTGCAATCTCAAGAAATACAAGTTTGGCAATTGTTGCACCGGGTATAGCTGAAGCTTTGTTTGCAACTGCATTAGGATTATTAGCTGCAATCCCAGCAGTTGTTGCCTATAATAAATTTAATAATGATTCAAAAAAATATTCCCAAAAATTAGAAAATTTTTCTAAAAGATTTTTATCAATAATTTAAAATGGCCTTTAAACTCAACCGCTCATCGAAAGAACCAATGAGCGAGATTAATGTTACACCTTTTGTGGATGTGATGTTGGTATTGCTAATCATCTTTATGGTGACAGCACCACTCTTAACAGTTGGGGTGCAAGTTGATTTACCTGAAAGTTCAGCAGACTCATTGCCTGAAGAACTTGAGCCATTGACTTTGTCTATCAATTCTAAAGGAGAAATCTTTATTCAAGAATCTAAAGTTGAATATAATAAAATAATAGCAAAAATTCTGGCTGTATCAAAGAATAGAACAGATACTAGAATTTATGTGCGAGGTGATAAATCAATAAATTATGGTCGTGTTTTAGAAATTATGGGAATGTTATCTGGCTCTGGTTTTACTAAAGTAGCATTAATTTCTGAACCATATAAAGAAAGGTAGCGATCATGAATAGAAATATTATTATTTCTTTCGGGCTTCACATTTCGCTTGTTATAATTACGGCTATGAGTTTACCATTTCTATCAAAAAAACCACTTGATTTACCACCAATTGTTTCAGTTGAGCTTATTCAAATAACAGACAAAACTAATATTCCTTTTGCACCAAAGGCAAAAAAAATAATTGAAAAAATTAAGGAAAAAGAAAAAAAGTTAGTTTCCGAACAAGCTCCTCCAAAAATAGTTAAAAAAGAAAAACCAGATGCAGTGCCTTTGCCTGATAAAAAAATAGAAAAGATAAAAAAAATTAAAGACAAGAAACAAAATCCAGAAAAGGTTGAAACTGAAGTAAAACAAGTTTCAGAGTTTGAAAAAAAGGAATTATTTGACACAAATAGTATTGCAGCATTAATTGATAAATCAAAAGTAGAGAGTGCTGAAACTAACAAGAAATTAGATAAAATGACCCAAGATCAAGATAAAAGTATAGATTTTGGTGGATTATCTCTAAGTGAAGAAGATGCTTTAAAAGCTCAAATTTTTGGGTGCTGGAGCATACCTTTGGGGTTACCTTACAATGAAAATTTATTAGTTAGAATTAAGTTACAATTAAAACCAGATGGTTCTATTATAAGGACAGAGATTCTTGACCACGCTAGAATGAATAAACCTGGTCAAGGATTTTATAAAGTTTTAGCTGAAAGCGCATTAAGAGCTATAAAACTTTGTCAACCACTTAGAGTGCCTAGTACAGGGTATGAAAGATGGAAAGAATTACAACTGAACTTTGATGCGCGAGAAATGTTGGAAGGATAAAATGTTATTGAGATATTTATTTATATTTTTAATTTTATTACCCATTAAAGCTTTTGCTTTAATTGAAGTTGATATCACTAGAGGAAACTTAAGTCCCTTGCCTGTTGCTGTCTCTCCTTTATCTATTGATGAAAACTCTAAAAATAGTTTCAAAAAAATTTTAAAAAAAGAAAATCTTGGATCAGAAATATCCTCTATTGTTGAAAACAATTTAAAACAAACTGGTTTATTCAATCCTCTTGATAAAGATGCTTTTCTTCAAAAACCAGATATTGCGAATGTAAAACCAAGGTTTGAAGATTGGAACCTAATAAAAGCACAAGCGTTAATAACAGGTAAGGTTACTTTTGTTGATGAAAAGTTAAGGGTGGAGTTTAGATTGTGGGATGTTTTAGCAGGAAAAGAAATGATGGCTCTAGCTTTTACAACGGTGCCAAGTAATTGGCGAAGAGTAGGCCACATAATAACGGATAAAGTTTATGAACGTTTAACTGGTGAGTTGGGTTATTTTGATACTAGAATAATCTATGTTGCTGAAGAAGGTCCAAAAACTAATAGAATAAAAAAATTAGCAATCATGGACCAGGATGGATTTAACAATAAGTTTTTAACACTTGGTAATGAACTAGTTTTAACTCCAAGATTTAGTCCAACCAATCAAATGGTTACCTATCTTTCATATTTTAGAAATTTACCGAGAGTTTATTTGCTTGATATTGAAACTGGAATGCAAGAAGTAGTTGGAGATTTTCCTGGAATGACATTTGCACCAAGGTTTTCTCCAGATGGTAAAAAAATTATAATGAGTTTTGCTAAAGATGGAAACTCGGACATTTATACAATGGATCTTGAAAATAGAATTGTTGAGAAAATTTCAAATCATCCTTCAATTGACACGTCTCCTTCATACTCTCCAGATGGAAAATATATTACTTTCAACTCAGATAGAAGTGGGTACCAACAAATCTATGTAATGAATAGTAATGGTAAAAATGTAAAAAGAATATCATTTGGAAGTGGGATATATGGAACACCCGTATGGTCACCAAGAGGAGACCTGATTGCTTTTACAAAACTGCACAAAGGTAAATTTTATATTGGTGTTATGAGGACAGATGGTACTGGGGAAAGGTTATTAACAGAAAATTTCTATCAAGAAGCACCATCTTGGTCACCAAACGGAAGAGTATTGATTTTTTATAGAGAAACAAAAACCAACGCTAAAGGAGAAGGTTTTACTGCAAAATTATGGTCTATTGATCTAACGGGATATAATGAAAAAAGAGTTGAAACCAAAACAGATGCATCGGACCCATCTTGGTCGTCATTATTAACTAATTAGTGTTAATTTTACTTGATTATTTAACTTGAAACATCTAATTGGTTGTGAAAAAGTAAGTAATTCAAATAAAGATTAAGGAGCAACAATGAAATTAAGTAAACTT
>Ga0307986_10003235_pt1 | contig 11402 bp, 14 predicted proteins | sample EllFjometageno82_FD_203170 | JGI IMG/M metagenome (GOLD analysis project Ga0307986, IMG submission 203170) | Marine microbial communities from Ellis Fjord, Antarctic Ocean - #82 | ecosystem: Environmental > Aquatic > Marine > Unclassified | place: Southern Ocean | collected 2014-10-09
TAAACCTATAAATGCAACATTGCTCATAATTTTTATTTCCTATGTTTAAAAGTTTGAATTTTAAAGTAATTTTATTTGGTTTTATATTTACATTTTTTTCAAGTTTTGGACAGAGTTTTTTTTTAGGCTTATTTAATTCCAGTATAAGAGATGCCCTTTCCATTACACATGGACAATTTGGATCAATTTATGCATCAGCAACTTTATTGAGTAGCTTTATTCTTGTTTGGATTGGAAAAAAAATAGATGACATTAATATTTTAAAATTTTCATCATATGTAGTTGCTCTATTGGCCATTTCTTGTTTTTTGTTTTCAAAAATCTCATCAGTTGTTTTTTTATTTTTTTCAATTTTTTTAATGAGACTATCAGGTCAAGGACTAATGTCTCATACGGCAACCACAACTATAGCAAGATTTTTTGAAAAAAGTAGAGGTAGAGCTTTAAGTACTACTTGGCTAGGCTTATCTTTAGCAGAATTTATTTTACCTTTATTAATTATTTTTTTGTTAACTTTTGTTGATTGGAGAAATATTTGGATAGTAATTTCAATTTTAGTTATTGTGGTACTGCCAACAGTTTCTTTGTCATTAGTAAAAAATATCAAATTAGATTCAAGGGAATCTTCAAGTATTAAACAAATGAAAACAAAAGAAATAAAACAGTGGAAAAGAGGTGAGGTATTAAAAGATTATAGGTTTTATATTATTTGTTTAAGCATGTTGGCCATGCCTTCAATTGCTACAGGTACATTTGTTTATCAATCATTTATAGTATCCTCTAAAAATTGGGGACCATATGTGATTGCTCAATCATTTATGGTGTATTCTGTTTTATCTGTGATCACTTTATTTTTATCTGGTTTCTTAATTGATAAATTCAGTAGTAGAAAATTATTAATCTATATGAACATACCTTTATTATTTTCAACATTCGTACTTTATTATTTTAATACACCTTTATCTTCTTTTTTCTTTCTAGGGTTAATTGGTATCTCAAATGGACTAGCCAATGTTTTAGGTTCTGCTACTTGGGCTGAAATTTATGGCGTCAAATACATAGGCTCTATTAAAGCGCTAACAACAGCTCTGATGGTATTCTCAACTGCTTTTGGAACGGCTTTTTTTGGAGTTCTTATAGATAATAGCTTTTCAATTGAAAAAATTGCTCTAGTTTCAGGTTCTTACATATTAATTGCTATATCGATGTTATTCTTAATAAAGAATAAGCTAAATCCTCATTATTTAAAAAATTAACCTTGATTTTGTTTTAAGCACTGTATAGATACTGCGCATGGCTAGAGTAACTGTAGAAGATTGTATTGATAAAGTAGAAAGCCCTTATGAGTTAGTGCTGGTTGCTAAAGAAAGAGCTGTTCAATTAAATTCAGGCCTTGAACCTACACTTGATAGAGATAATGACAAAAACACTGTTATTTCGTTAAGAGAAATTGCAGAAGAAAATATTAAAGTTTCAGACTTAAAAGAAAGTGCAATTCATAAACTCAGAAAACATGTTGAGCAAGTTGATGATGGTACTGATGACGATGAAATTATAGGTGATGATTTTGATAGCATGTATAAGGGTGAAATTTCTAAAAGTGGAACACCTATTTTACCATCAAAAAGAGCTAGAAAAATTCCAGAAAAAATTCAAGTAGCACCGGAAGATTTAGAAGAATTAACTGCAAAAGCAGAACCTGAGGCAGAAGTTAGCCCAGAACTAGAAGTTGCTGGTGAAGAAGCTGAAGTTTCTTTAGATCAAATAGCTGAAGCTGAAAAAACTGAAGCAAATCCTGAAGATACAGACACTACAAATAACTAAAAAAATAATATAAAAGTTAATCATGAATAGGAAAGTATCTGTTGCTCCTATGATGGATTGTACTGATCGTCATGAGCGATTTTTTTTAAGATTAATTAGTAAAAATACACTTCTCTATAGTGAAATGGTTGTCTCTGAAGCAATTCATAGAGGCGATAAAAAAAAGCTATTAGAATTTAATATTAATGAAAAACCCATTGCGCTTCAAATTGGTGGCTCTTCCCCAACTCTATTAGCAGAAGCAACAAAAGCAGGCGAAGATTTTGGCTATGATGAAATTAACTTAAATTTAGGCTGTCCTTCTAAAAAAGTTGAAAAAAATAAATTTGGTGCATGTTTAATGAAAGAGCCCAACTTAGTAGCGGATTGTTTAAGTAAAATGCAGTCAGTTACAAAATTACCAGTTACGATTAAAACTAGAATTGGTTATGATGATACTGAAGACTATGAAAACTTACATCATTTTATTTCAACATTAAAAAATACTGGTGTTAAAACCTTTATTATTCACGCAAGGAAAGCTATTCTTGGAAAATTTACTCCTAAACAAAATTTAAATATTCCACCTTTAAAATATGATTTTGTTTATCGTTTAAAAAAAGATTTTCCTAATGAGGAGATAATTATTAATGGTGGAATTACCACAACAAGTGAGATGAAAAATCATTTGAAACAAGTGGATGGTGTAATGATTGGAAGAGCGGCCTACCACACACCATATTTGTTAGCTGATATAGAAAGAGAAATATTTGATAATAAAAATGTGCCAAGTAGGCAGGAAGTTATCGAGCAGCTGTTACCCTATGTAAGAGAAGAGATTAAAAAAGGGACACGGTTGAATCAGATTATGAGACATACACTTGGATTGTTTCATGGTCAAACAGGCTCAAGTTTCTGGAAGAGATATTTAAGTGAGAATATGTGTGTACGAGACGCCGATATTAAAAAAATTGATCATATTATGGATAAGATTAAATTTAATAATGTTGATACATCAGTAGGCCAATCTGTTTAGCTCTCTATTATCTAACGAATATATTTATTTTAGCATATTAATGGCCTTAACAGCAATTCCGGTTGGATTTGTTGCGGGGCTGTTTGGTATAGGAGGAGGTTTAATAACAGTACCTTTTTTGTTTTATATATTTAGCTCTCTGGGTATTGATCAAGATTATGTAATGCATTTATCTGTTGGAACTTCATTCGCAATTATAATTCCAACTTCAGTAGCTTCTGTTTTAACACATCATAAATTTAAAGCAGTAGACTTTGATATTGTTAAAACTTATGGAATATTTGTAGTATTAGGAGTTATTTTTGGAACACTTTTTGCAGCAACTGCTAAAACAAAAACATTAGTTCTTTTCTTCGCATTTGTTATATTTTTATTAAGTATTTATTTATTATTACTTAAGGAGAAAGAAAAAAATATTACTCTTAATATTAAATTACACCTAAAGATCATTTTAGGATTTTTAGTTGGTGCTATATCAGCACCAATGGGTATTGGCGGGGCTGTAATGAACGTACCTATACTAAAATTCTTTGGATACTCAATTAATAGAGCAATTGGGAGCGCGGCAGCTATAGGTTTTTTGATTGCACTATTTGGTGCTCTTGGATTTTTAATTACAGGTAGCTATTTAAAGACAAATATTCCATTAAGTATTGGGTTTTTAAACATACCAACTTTTTTAATTTTTATACCTATCACGACATTTATGGCAAGAATTGGAGCAAGAACGGTTCATACGATCGATAAAAAAAAAATAAGTAAGTATTTTGGAATCTTTTTACTTATTATAGCTTTTAAATTCTTTTATGAATACTTTACACTTTAATATAAAATTAAAATTTTATGTTTAACTTAAAAAAAATAATTTCACTAATTGCTGACGCTGGTCAAAAGCTGTTTAATAAAAATAATATTAAAGAAAATGATGTAGAATCAATTTTATCTTTATGTGATGATTTGATTTCAAATAAAGGCGCGGCATTTGGTATTGCTGTTGCAAGAGCTATTACAAAACACTACGAAACTCTTTCTACAGAAAATAAATTATTATTTTTCAAACGAATTAATGAAAAATACAAACCTAGCTTCACAAAAGTAAATGAAGCTATAGATGTTTATAGAATTTCACAAAATGAAAAAACTTTATCTGATTTATTTAAAGTTTCTGAGGGTAATAGAAGAGAATTATTTAGAAGATTAAATATGGCGCCCAATGGAACTTCAATTATAATTACTTTAAGAGAAGATTTATTAAAAATTTTGAATAAGAATAATGAACTTAGAGCCTTAGACGATGATTTGAGACATTTATTTAGAGCTTGGTTTAATCCTGGGTTTCTTAAGCTTGAAAAAATCACATGGAATACAAAAGCTGCTATTTTAGAGCGAATAATTAAATATGAAAGAGTTCATCAAATGAAAGATATGAATGAACTTAAGAGAAGACTAGGTGAGGACAGAAGGTTTTTTTCTTATTTTCATCCCGCACTAGAAGATGAGCCAATTATTTTTGTTCAGGTAGCTTTAACTAAAGGTTTGGGTAAATCTATACAGGAATTAATGAAGCCATCAAATAAAGATCTAACCAAGCATGATACGGCAACATTTTATTCAATTAGTAACTGTCAAGATGGTTTATCAAGGGTTACGTTAGGTAATTTTTTGATTAAAAGAGTCGTATACGAAATACAAGAAGAACTTCCCCATATTAAAAATTTTGGAACTTTGTCACCAATACCAGGTCTTGTTGAATGGTTTTCATATTTAGAAGAAAGTAAGATTAAAAATATTTTAGGAGATTTAATTGATCAGAATGTATCTTTTTTAAAATCACAAGATCTAAAAATAGGTGATAATAGAATTATTAAAAATAAAAATGCACTAATTAAATTAGTTACTCATTATATTGTTAATGAAAAAAATGAAAAAGGACTTCCAATTAATGATGTTAGTAGATTTCATTTAGGTAATGGAGCTATTGTCGATGATATAATCATTAATGCTAATATTTCTGAAAGCGGTTTTAAAAGATCTTTTGGTGTTATGGTAAATTATCTTTATGAACTTAACAATATTGAGAAAAATCACGAAGATTATATGAATAATAAAAAAGTAATTGTTTCAGAAAAATTAACGAAATACCTATAGTTAATGAATAAAATTAATAAAAATTTTTTAAAAGACACCCATTTTATAGCAAATTTAAAATTATGTAGTGTTCGCTTAATGAATAATAGTAAATTCCCTTGGATCATTTTAATCCCTAATAGAAAAAATGTTACAGATATTACTGAACTAAATTTAAAAGATCAAAATTTATTAATGAAAGAAATTGCTCATTGCAGCAAATTGATGAAAAAAATATTTAAAACAAAAAAACTTAATGTTGAAAAAATTGGGAATATTGTTCCTCAATTGCATATTCACATTATAGCAAGATTTGTAAAAGATAGTTCCTGGCCCTTGTCAGTTTGGGTGGTTAAAGGAAAACCATATTCAAAAGCTATATTAGATAAAACAATTACTAATATTAAAGATTTTTTTTAAGAGGACGAGATGACAGAGGTAGTTTTAGTCTCCCTCCACTACCTCTTAAGGATTATATATCTGATTCTCTCTAATTTAGTTAACACGTAATAATTGAAAGTAGACTTTATCAACTGCTTGCTTTACTAAACTACTTAACAGCTTGATTCATAATTAATTAAAATTTTAAGGAAGCATTGATTAAAACAACACTCTCATCATTTGCAAAATCTATTGGATTTAACTCACAAAACTATATTCCAAAAGAGGGAGTATCCCTTTCTCTATTTAGGATTGAAATTTTATCTGGATTAACAGTTGCTTTAGCTTTGGTTCCTGAGGCAATTGCCTTTGCTTTTGTTGCTGGTGTAGCACCTTTATCAGGTCTTTATGCGGCGTTTATTGTTGGTTTAATTACGGCTGTATTTGGTGGACGTCCTGGAATGATTTCCGGAGCAACAGGCGCGTTGGCTGTTGTGATGGTTTCGCTAGTTATGGATCATGGAGCTCAATATTTATTCGCGACTGTAGTTTTAATGGGTATTTTACAATTATTAGCTGGAGTTTTTAAGCTTGGAAAATTTATAAGAATGGTTCCGCAACCGGTAATGTTAGGCTTTGTTAATGGTCTAGCAATAGTGATTGGTATCTCGCAACTAAGCCAGTTTAAAACCATTAATACTATGGGTCAACCTGAGTGGATTACAGGAAGCACTTTATATTATTCAATAGGATTTGTTGTCTTAACGATGTTAATCATTTGGTTACTTCCGAAAATTACCAAAGCGGTTCCAGCAACCCTAGCTGCTATTTTAGCTACATCCATATTAGTTTTAGCTTTAAAAATTGATATTCCAAGTGTTGGAGATCTTGCCAGTGTTAAAGGGGGTCTACCAAACTTTTCAATTCCGAGTGTTCCATTAAACTTTCAAACATTAAAGATTATTTTTCCGTATGCATTTATCTTATCTGCTATTGGTTTGATTGAAAGTTTGTTAACTCTAAACTTGGTTGGTGAAATTACCAACAAACGAGGAGGCGCTAGCCAAGAATGTTTAGCACAAGGTTTAGCTAATACTATAACTGGTTTCTTTGGTGGAATGGGTGGGTGTGCAATGATCGGCCAATCAATGATCAATGTAAAGTCAGGTGGAAGAACTCGAATTGCAGGAATTGCTGCTGCATTATTCTTATTAATTTTCATTTTATACACATCATCTTATATTGAGATGATTCCCATTGCTGCTCTTGTCGGAGTTATGTTTATGGTTGTGATTGGAACATTTGCTTGGAACTCATTAAAAATATTATTTTTTGTACCAAAAAGTGATGCGCTAGTAATTATTCTTGTAACAGTTGTAACTGTTTTGGAAGATCTAGCAGTTGCTGTAATTGTTGGGGTAATAGTATCCGCTTTAGTGTTTGCCTGGAAATCTGCATCAAGAATTAGAGCTGTAGAAAGACCCTCTATTAGAGAAAAGGGTGCAAAGGTTTATGAAATAGAGGGGCCACTTTTCTTTAGTTCAACAGATAGTTTTTTAGAGTTATTTAAACCAGAAGAAGATCCTGAGGTAATTATTATTGATTTTGCTGGATCAAAAGTAATTGATCAATCTGCATTAAAAGCAATAGAAGACATTGCTGATAAATATAATACTTTTGGAAAAAAAGTTAAACTTAGACATTTAACTCGTGATTGTCATAAATTATTAAGTAGAGCAGGCCAGCTTGTTGTTGATAGTGACGATGATCCTGATTATGGAGTAGCAGTTGATTACGATGTTAAATTAGGAATTTTTGGAAACTAATATGAGTAAGGAGATAAAATCTGATGATGTTATCTTTAATTTTTTTAAACAAATTTGTGATGAAAAAAATGATGACAAATGCGTAGAGCTTGGCAATAGTTGGATTAATGCAATGAAAACTAATCTCACTAATATGGAAAAAAAATTAGAAGAGGCTGACAAGGCTAAATATCAAGAAAATATAGATAACAATATGAATCACCTTAATAATTTGAAAGATAAATCAGCTAATGAATGGCGTGAATACGCAACCCAGTGCATGGTCGAAATACTAGATAATAAAAAATAATGAATTCAATTGTTAATGATCAAGGCTGTTCTTGGATTAATCAATTACTTACAAGAAAAAATATAAAATTTATTTTAAAAAATGAACGTCGTGATTGGTTAATTGTAGGGGCAGGATATATGGGTTTGACAGTAGCAACTGCTAGATCTTCAAAAAACAGATATTTAGTATGAATTTTTTTAAAAAATTATTTTCTAGAAGTAACTTAGAATTAGAAATTAATGATGGAGGTAGAGCAGCCGCAGGCTATAAGGGTAAAGCTGGAGATTGTGTGGTCAGGTCAATTGCAATTGTAACAAATCTTCCTTACCAAAAAATCTATGATGATCTTTACAAAGCGAATGAAGAATTTAGAGTGACGTCGCGTACTAAACTAGCCAAAAGTTTAAAGCAAAAAAATGATAGCCCCAGAACTGGTACACATCGGGTTGTTCTTAAAAAATATCTTAAAAGATTGGGTTGGGATTGGACACCTACAATGTTTGTAGGAAAAGGTTGTAAAGTTCATTTAAAAAGAGATGAATTGCCAAGTGGCATACTGATAGTATCTTGTTCAAAGCATATTACAGTTGTTCAAGATGGGGTTCTCCATGACACTTATGATTGCTCTAGAAGGGGGACAAGGTGTGTTTATGGTTACTGGACTAAAGTTAGCTAGGTTTAAATTTTTTTTAATTAAAATTATTATATGTAAATCTTTATACGATTAAAGCCTTTACGGATCCTAGGTAATCTACTTTACCTAAATATAATCCTTTACCTAAAATAGGAACAACACCAACTGTAGAACCTGTGAATACATAAAAGTCTTTACCAAGATTAATTTTATCTTTTTTTAATTTGTTAAGAACAAATCTCAGAGAATTAAGAGGGTTTATATAAACTGTATTTGTATTTCCAGACACACTTTGTCCAATTTTTTTATTGGAGATTATAGTTTTAAGATTTCCAATATTAATTTTTTTATATTTTTTTTTCTGTCCGATTAAAAATTTAACATTAGCACCAAAATCACTACATAAATCCCCAAAAGATGTAATTCCTTTTTTTCTTTGTCGGTAACCAATTACTTCAATACAAGGGGCCATATGAGAAATATATTGTGTAACATTTTTCATAGTGATTGAGCCCTTAGATGAAAATAAAGATTGTTTAATCAAGTAACAAACCTCAAGTTCAATACCAAGAGTCGATTTATTAATCTTAACTTTTTGACCAGTTTTTAAAAAATTTTTTTTAAATATAGCTGCGTAAAATGGTTCTTTTTCATTTAATTTTTTTATCACAGGAAATCCAGTTCCAGCGGCTTTAAATCCAATGATAGGGTCTTTAACTTTACTTTCACTTAATTTTCTTAGTTTTTGAGCCTCACTCATTTTCTTGGTAAATTTTGAAGGAATAGGGGCAATGATTTTACCCTGGATAAAAGCATCAACTAATTTGTCAGCTGTTTTTTCTAATAACGTTTTTTTCATTTTTGAATGTTTAATATAGTTGCCGGATCTAGTCTAGTACCAAACCAATTAAGTCTAATATCTAAATGTGGCCCAGTTGATCGACCGCTGGTTCCAATGGTGCCTACAATATCTCCTTTCTTAACATGATCACCTACGTTTGCAAAAATCTCATTCATGTGCATATAAAGTGTTGAAATACCGTGCCCATGATCAAAAATTAATGTTGCACCCGTGTAAAATAAATCTTTCTCAGCCAAAGTTACTATACCGTTATTCATTGCCTTAACAGGGGTCCCTTTTTTTTGAGCAAAGTCCAAACCGTAATGAGGCCATTTAGGAATACCGTTTAAAATTCTTTGACTACCGTAAACACCGGTAATTATTGCATTATCAACTGGTATAATAAATTTTTCTTTAAAAAATGATAAATCACTATGAACCTCTCTAGCTTCACCAATCAACTTATTCTCCCTCTTAATACGAGCATAAAATTCCTCAGGAGGAGTGACTTTTTTTTTAGGTAAACCTTCTATTCTTTGAATGCTATATTTTCTTTTTTGAATTTTTTTTACAATAATTTTATCACCCACTTTAATAACAATGTCTAATTTTCTGTCTTTTTCAATTCCAAAAGCAAAATAACCATCGTTTGAAACTTTTACTTCTTTTTTGTCTATAATAACTTTTTTATTAGGCTTTGTTTTACCTAAAATAAAATGGCCTTGAATAAATTTTCCATTAAACTCTATAGCCTGAGCATGAGTTGAGAAAATAAACACAAAAACTAAGAGTAATCTATTTATTATTTTGCTGTCCATCCACCATCTACTAAAATTGATGTAGCCGTAACCATTGAAGAGGCTGATGAAGCTAGAAAACAAACACTAGTTGCTACATCGCTTTCAGTTGCTAATTTACCCATTGGTATATTACTCAAAGCTAATTTCTTGAATACTTTATTTTTAAAGAATTTTTTAACCATTGGCGTAGCAACAAAAGTAGGGGCCACGGTATTTACTCTAATATTATACTTAGCAAGTTCCACACCCATACCTTTTGTTAAACCCTCTATTCCAAATTTAGTCATATTATAAACATTTCTTCCTGCCATACCAACATGACCAAGTTGAGATGACATATTAATTATAGAGCCGGCTCTTTTTTTGTTTTTTAACATTTTTTTTACAACTAATTGAGCAACGTTAAAAGCAGCTTTAAGGTTAAGATCTACTAGATAGTTCATATTTTCTTGTTTAATTTTTTCGAAGGGTTCTGGAATATTAGTTCCAGCGTTATTAACTAAAATATCAATAATCTTAATTTTATCTAATTTTTCTTTTAACTCTTTATAGTTCATTACATCACAGTTAATCTTAATGACCTTACCTTTAATTTTTTTTATTTCTTTTTCAAGCTTATCAAGATCAGATTGAGTTCTACTTAATGCAATGATTGTTGCTCCAGCTTCTGCTAACGCAATAGAGCAGGCTCTTCCCAAACCTTTGCCTGCACCCGTTACTAATGCATACTTATTTTTAAGATTAATTTTTTGTAAGTACATTTAAATAAATAGTATTAAATCAGTATAGATTAATTCTATAGCCACAACTAGTATAGCAATTAAACCAATCCAAGCTATCCATTTATATTCATTAATCAATCTTGATATTATAGTAGCCGCTGTCGCCATAAGGATTATTGACAAAGCCAACCCAAAAATTAGTAAAACGTAATTATCTCCAGCAGCGCCGGCTACACCTAAAACATTGTCTAAACTCATTGTAAAATCGGCTAGTAATACTGTCCAAATAGCTTTCATGAAACTTGAATTATCTACTTTAATATCTTCATCGCCTGATTTTCCTTTGATTACATCAGTGTAAAGTTTGTAGACTATATAAAGAAGTAGCAACCCACCTATCAGTCTTAATCCCGTTATTTGCAGCAAGTATGCGGTTAACATGGTAAGAATAATTCTTAAAATTACTGCACCACCTATTCCCCAGAAAATTATCTTTTTTCTTTGCTCCACTGGAAATTTAGACGCAACCATTCCAATCACAATGGCATTATCTCCAGCTAAAATTAAATCTATAAAAATAATTTGGCCTAGAATTACAAGTTGCTCGGCTTCAAATAGTTCAGTAAACATTAACTGTTTAGTATCATATCTGCACCTTTTTCAGCAATCATTATTGTTGGCGCATTAGTATTTCCAGAAGTGATATTAGGCATAACAGAAGCGTCAATTACTCTTAAGTTTTCAATTCCGTGAACCTTTAATTCATCTGATACTACCGAATTCTTATCATTACCCATTTTACAAGTTCCTACTGGGTGAAATATTGTTTGCGCATAATTACTTGCTGCTTTCACTAATTCCTCATCATCTTGGATATTGGCACCAGGTCTAAATTCTTCAGGTTCATATTGTTTGAATTCATTACTCTCTAAAACAATTTTTCTAATTAATCTTAAACCTT
>Ga0307986_10003236_pt1 | contig 11394 bp, 9 predicted proteins | sample EllFjometageno82_FD_203170 | JGI IMG/M metagenome (GOLD analysis project Ga0307986, IMG submission 203170) | Marine microbial communities from Ellis Fjord, Antarctic Ocean - #82 | ecosystem: Environmental > Aquatic > Marine > Unclassified | place: Southern Ocean | collected 2014-10-09
CCATATTTTTCCTCCTTTACCTAGTTGAAGAGGCGACTGCTTTTTCAGCATCTCTATCGTCCTCCATCATTTCATAGTCTAGTCCAGCTATCTCAACAGCACGCGGTATTCTTAATTTACCAAATGCGTTAAGTATTCGAGCCAAAACATAGCCTGGTAACATTCCAAGAACTCCAAACATTATAATTGCTCCAAGGAATTGTCCCAGCGGATTGATTGATGCATAAGTTGATCCGTCCCACATAGCTCCAACACTGTATCCAGATGAAGGATAACCATTTAAGACAAACCCACAAATTATAAGTCCAGCAACCCCAGCATAACCATGTACTGCTACTGCACCAACTGCATCATCAATTTTGAACTTACGTTCAACCCAGTAATGCATTTTATATGCAATCACAACACCGATCGCACCAATAAGCATTGCTTGTATCGGATGATACAAATCATTACCTGCCGATGCACAGATGATACCTGCCAGTCCACTTGAGTATGTCCAGAAGGGATCACCTTTAGCGACCACGTATCCAGCCAATAATCCACCCGATAATGACATCAGGAAGTTATAGGTTATTCCACTCAGTGTGGTTGGGGTTACATATATGTTTGTTGCCGTCCAGTATGTGACACCTTCCATTCCATATTCAGGTCCAAGATCAAATATCGGTATATTACATGCCGCATAAAATCCCCAGAAACCAGTATAGATTAAAAATAATCCAACCGTAACTAGCCATGGGTTTCTTGGTCCTATATTTCTTGGTTCACCACTTGATGAGAATTTTCCAATTCTAGGTCCTAAAACGATTAGAACACCTAAAGCAAATCCACCCGCAATTGCGTGAATTACTCCTGATGCATAAGCGTCATGATATCCTAAAATTTTGAGCATCCATCCATCAAAGTGCCATCCCCAAGCAGCATCAATTACCCAGAAAAATGAACCTATTGCAATTGCTAAAATACCAAATGCAAAAGTTGTAATTCTTTCGATGATTGCTCCAGAAACAATTGAAGCAGCTGTCCATGAAAATAGTAAGAACGCAGCCCAGAATACTCCACTTATGTGGTCACCTAAGTTAACCGCCATAAATTCAGAGTTGGCCAAATACCATTTTGCACTAAAAGTACTGTCATCTGTAATCAGAGCTGTACTCTCAGTCATTATTGAAGGCGCTATTCCCGGTCCTGTTGGGAATGCCCAGTAAATCCACCAACCAAAGAAAAACCAAGTGACCGTAACTAACGGTATGACCATGGTATTTTTCATTAAAGTATGTTGGTGATGTTTATAACGTGACGCTCCAACTTCATACATACAGAACCCAACGTGAATTAAAAACATCAGTACCACTGTTACCCAGTAGTAAAACTCTGTAAATATAACTGTAAGAGCACCTAATTGATCAGTCATAATCTCTCTCCCTTATTAGTTTAAGAAAGCTTATGAAATTTTGAGGGGTGTGACAAACTAAACAGTGCTTAAATAAACCAGCAATGACGGTAGATTAAGATAAATAAACAACCCTTGATTGACGGATTAAAATTTAAGGTAAGCTTTTTTCAAATCAACAAGAGGATGTTTTGAAGACATTTGAAACTTAACTAAAAGCTCCCTTGCGATCATGTCTCGGTCTTGTTGGTTGTTTGGTAATTTAATTGATTTTGGAATGGTAACCCAACCATTAGCATTTCTGCAAAATACAGCTGGTCTATCTTCTTCATAACCCATATGAACATCTTCTAGCCAGTTAAGATCATCCCATCCCATGGCATCAACATATTTTTTCAAGAATGGAGTAATCTTTTTATAATCAGGTAACAAGTTAACATCATATCTATAACCGATATGTTGCCCGATCATTTTTTCTCTAGCAGTCTCTTTAGATTTACCACCTAATTTTATTTTTCTTTCTTTTTTTACTTTTGTTTTTGTCTTTTTCTTAACCATAAATACCCCTTATATTTTGTGAAAGTTATCCACACCAACAGTGTAGTTAGTTCCTGTTAAAGGAACTTTAGCTAATGCAGAAGCTTCCATTGTTAGAGCAGCTAAATCTTCTGGCTCTAAAGAGTGAATGTTAGTTTTACCACAAGCTCTTGCTAAAAGTTGAGCCTCTAATGTCATTGCATGTAAGTAATTATAAACTCTTAAAGCAGCATCATCAGGGTTTAATCTAGATCTTAATTTAGGATCTTGTGTAGCAACACCAACTGGACAACGTCCAGTATGGCAGTGATAACAGTCACCAGCCTTAACACCCATCTCTTTTTCAAAGTTTGCTTCTGGTATATCTTTATTGCAGTTCAAGGCTATTAAAGCACCAGTCCCAATTGCTATTGCATCAGCACCTAGCGCTAAAGCTTTCGCCATATCCGCACCATCTCTAACACCACCTGCATAAATTAATGTAACTTTTCCAGTTTTACCAACATCATCAATAGCTCTTCTTGCCTCTCTGATTGCAGCAATACCAGGAATACCAGTATTTGCAGCAGCTATGTGAGGGCCTGCTCCAGTCGATCCTTCCATACCGTCTAAAAAGATTGAGTCAGGATTACATTTTGCAGCCATACGAACATCATCATAAACTTTTGATGCACCTAGTTTTAATTGAATTGGCACTTTATTTTTTGTTAACTGTCTTAACTCTTCAACTTTTAGAGCTAAATCATCTGGACCTAACCAGTCTGGATGTCTTGCCGGAGATCTTTGATCAATACCAGATGGTAGAGATCTCATTTCTGCAACTTGATCGGTAACTTTTTGACCCATTAAATGTCCACCCATTCCAACTTTTTGTCCTTGACCAATAAATACTTCGATTGCATCAGCAAGTTGAGCATGGTGAGGATTAAAACCATATCTTGATTGGATACATTGGTAGTACCATTTCTCAGAATATCTTCTTTCATCAGGTATCATCCCACCTTCACCAGAACAAGTGGCACTTCCTGCCATTGTTGCTCCTCTTGCTAAAGCAGTTTTTGCCTCGTAAGAAAGAGCCCCAAAACTCATACCTGTTATATATACTGGTATATCTAGCTCAATAGGGTTCTCGCAGTTTGGACCAATGATTGTTTTTGTTTCACATTTTTCTCTGTACCCTTCAATTACAAATCTTGTAAGAGTTCCTGGTAAAAAAACTAAATCATCAAATGTAGGAATTTTCTTCATTAATGCCATTCCACGCATTCTGTATCTTCCAAGCTGAGCTTTAATATGAATGTCGTCTATAACTGCAGGGGTAAAAATAGCATTGTGACCTAATAGACTTTTATTTCTGCTACCATCTTCATTTACATGCACGTCAGCTTTTCCACCAACTTTACCATTTTTTTTAATATTCTTTTTAATCTTTTTTTTAGCCATTAAATTGCTCCCTTTTTTTCAGCAGGTTCTAAATTATCGTAATTCCAAAGTTTTTTACCAGATACTATTTTTGTCATTTTACTAACGTCAAACTTTTCTCCAATTTCTGCAACTTTTAATTTTCTTTTTAACCAATCTTGGTCGTTTGTGGTTAAGTCAGCAGGAACAGCATCACTTCCAAATGATCCTATTTTTCCACCAATAAAGATTGTGCCATCATACATAGAGTCTCCTAGATTTATCCCAACATCTCCTAGAATAATAATTCTTCCTCTTTGCATCATAAAACCTGTGAATGCACCAGCGTCACCACCAATAATGATAGTTCCACCTTTCATATCTATACCTGTTCTTGCACCAACACTTCCTTTGCAAATTAAATCACCACCTCTTATAGCGGCTCCAAAACAAGACCCAGCATTTTTTTCTATAACAACTTTTCCAGCCATTAAGTTTTCAGCACAAGACCAACCAACTCTTCCGTTAATTCTAACCGTAGGTCCATCACAAGATCCCATACCAAAATAACCTAAACTTCCCTCAAAAATTAAGTTTAGTTTATTTAAAATACCAACACCCAAACTATGTTTACCTTGAGGGTTTTTGATAACAATTGTTCCATAACCTTGGCTCATTAAATTATCAATTTCTTTATTAGCATCAGCAGCTGTCATTTCTTTAACATCAAGATCTATTCTTTTATTGAAATCAACATCATAAGTACCAAAATAGTAAAAGCTTTCAGCCTCTGAAGGGTTAAAAAACTTTTGCTGTGTTCTTCCTGTTAGCACTTCAGAGTGCATACCCATTGATTGGGATTTTGATTTTTTGTCTGTTATTTTTATATTTGCCATACTTTTACCTCTCCATCATACGGATCATACGTATCAATTTCTTGAGGAAGAATTGCTCTAATTGCAATTTCTTCAGATCCCATTGCTATTAAATTATCAGACTCGTAAAGAACTAATGGTTTTGCAGCCATAGTGTCTTTTGCCATTCCTAATGAATCTTTTGTTGCAACAAAGTAAGTAAATACCCCATCAAGACCAGTTAAAGAATCTTTCATCCCTTCTTCAAGGGTTGCACCATCCCTTAGTTTTTTTGCAAGATACACTGCAATCAACTCTGAATCACATTCAGACATAAATCTCATACCTTCATTTTCTAAAAGTCTTCTGTTATTCCAATAATTTGTTAATTGACCATTGTGAACTACAGATACATCGCTAAATGGGTATCCCCAAAAAGGATGGGCTGACTTAATGTCCACTCCAGATTCAGTGGCCATTCTTGCATGACCAATTGCATGAGTTCCTACAATTTTATCTAAATTGTATCTATCACAAACATCTTTAGCGTTACCCAAATCTTTAATAACTTCTAAAGATTTTCCCATTGAAAGAATTTCAACCCCAGGAACACTCTCAATTTTTCTAGAAAACTCCCTTAAGTCTTTTTCATCATAACTGACCTCATATCTTAAAGAGTAGGGAAGTATTCTTTCTTCTTTAATAATTTTTGCACCCATGCCTAAAATATATGACTTAACTATTTTAATTCTTTCATCGTAAACAGAAGTCTCTTCACTTACAGATGAGCTACCTTCACCAACATTTTCTCCAACCTTAAAACGCATAATAAAATTTTTTCCATCTGTATCTCCATAAAGAGCATAGCCAGTAGAATCTTCTCCTCTATGTTTTAATGCCTGAAGCATTCCTTGCAATTGAGTTCCAATATTTACTGATTTATCTTTATAAATTAATCCCGCTATTCCACACATATATTTCTCCTATTTCTATTAAAGACTATGGTAGGCAGTCCAGATACGTATCTAGATCCCACTGAGTTGTTGCACCTAAAAATTTTTCCCACTCATCATTTTTATACCAATGGAAAACTTTATACATTTCATCTGGCATAGCTGATTTTATAACTTCATCATCTGCCAAACGGCTTAAAGCTTCACCAAGACTCATAGGTAATTTTTTAACTATTTTTCCAGCAGCTTGAGCATCATACATGCTTCTAGACTCAGGTTTTCCTGGATCAATGTTATTTGTTATTCCGTCATCAAAACATTTTAATAATCCAGAACCCATTAAATATGGATTATGCATTGAATCAACTGAACGATATTCAAATCTTCCTGGCGCAGATACTCTCAATCCACAAGTTCTATTTTGAAATCCCCAGTCAGCATAAACAGGAGCCCAAAAACCAGTATCCCATAATCTTCTGTATGAGTTCACAGTAGAAGAACCGATTGCAGTTAAGGCTCCTAAATGTTTCATTACTCCACCAATAGCTTTTAGACCAACTTTACCTGGTAATTGAATATCTTTAGTATCAGGCATAAAGAAATTTGTTCCACCTTCAACGTAAGTAAATACCTCATCCATCCCTGGTAGAGATTTGTGAGATAGTTTATTAACTTTATCTTTTCCACCCGTCCATAAAGACATATTAGTGTGACAACCACTTGCAGAAACACCCATAAATGGTTTTGTCATAAAGCAAGCTATCAAATTAAACTCTCTAGCAACTTGCGCACAAATTTGTCTATAAGTTGACAGTCTATCCGCATTTCTTAAAACATCATCATACATCCAATTTAATTCTAATTGTCCTGGTGCATCTTCATGATCACCTTGAATCATGTCAAAACCCATTGCTCTAGCGTATTTAAAAACTTGCATGAAAACTGGTCTAAGAGATTCAAATTGATCTATATGATAGCAATAAGGTTTAGAAAAACCTTTACCAGTAGGTGAGCCATCTTCATTTTTAGTTAACCACATCATTTCTGGCTCTGTACCAACTCTTAATTGGTAGCCATGTTTCTTTTTAAATTCTTGAGCATGTATTCTTAAATTTCCACGACAATCTGAAGTTAGATGTGCACCTGGATTATCTCTTTCTTCTCTATTTCTAAAGCAAGTAACAAATACTCTTGCAACTTTTTTATCCCAAGGAAGTTGACAAAAAGTTTCAGGATCAGGTATGCCAACCAGTTCTTTTGCTTCTGGACCATAACCAATATAATCTCCATGACGATCAACAAATAAGTTTGCTGTTGCTCCGTAAACTAATTGAAAACCTTTTTCACAAGTTCTTTCCCAATGATCAGTAGGAATACCTTTTCCAACAACTCTTCCAGTTACAGAAATAAATTGAAAATAAATATATTCAACACCTAGCTCGTTAATTTTAGCTCTAACTTGTTTTACTAACTTATCTCTACCTGGCTGTGCAACATGTCTGTCTAAATCTGTCATTATCTCTCCCTTAATGAATTTCTAATATTCTAAACCGTAACTGAAAAATTTATTAGTGTCTAGACTTGAAGTTTAACTCCAAGGGAACGGACTGTTAGAAGTAGGGTGAAGTTCGCCCTTCTCGTAACGGTTGAATCTAAACGGTTTTAATAAATCACTTTCAGTTCCGAGAATTTCTTTTGCAACAAGTTCACCTACACCAATCATCTTATAACCATGATTGGCATCTGCTATTATATAAACATTTTCTAAAAATTTATCAAAGATTGGAAAAGAGTCTGGCGTCATACACCCAAGTCCACCCGATGGACCTTTTCTATAAAGATTAGATTTTCCCTCAAATCTTTTTTGACAATGAGCTAAAGCAGAACACCACATGTCATTGAATGCTTCTGTAGTTTGATAATCTGGAGATTCAATTCCATAAGGGTCAACGTTTACTTTATCAAAATGTTCATCAACTATATAGGGAGATGTTCCACCTTGAACACCTAATCCTTCAATATCAGGCTTGTAATAAATTCCCCAAATTTTATCAGTAATTAATTTTTTATTTTTATCTGAATATAGTGGGGCAGTAGAATCTACATGGATGACAGGTGGTTGATTACCATTATCCATTTTTAAAAAATCCTTATCAACTCCAATTACACCTTCTTGTAACATCCAATATTTCCACATTTCTGTTTCATGAAATTTACCGTCATTACCTTTAATATTCGCAGTTTTGGGAAGTTCTAACATATTCCAAAAATCTCTTACCCATGGACCCGCACCAACAACGACCTGATCACATTCAATGATACCCATGTCAGTTTCAACTCCTGTAACCACTTTACTAGCACTACTTTTTTTGAAGCCTGTAACTGTCACACCTTTAATAACTTTGACACCATTTGATGTTGATTTATTTTCAAGAGCTTTAATAGAGTCTTTATTAAATGCGTAACCACCTTTTTTTTCATGAAGAACAGAAGTTATTCCTTGAGCCTGCCAATCGCTAAACATATTTTTCATATATTTCATGCAGTCTGCTTCACCTTCTATAAATTCTGAATCGTATCCTATTGCTTTTTGCTGCTCTGCAATTGAAGCAACATCTTCATGCATAACTTCTGGGGATATCTGTAAATACCCAACTGAGTTATATTTAAATGATTTTGGATCACTTTCCCAAACTGAAACAGAATGAGCCATTAACTCTCTCATTGCTGGCTGAAAATAATTATTTCTAACAACACCACATGCAATTCCGCTTGCGCCTGCTGCAATATCTTTTTTCTCTAGAACAACTATATCATTTTCATTTTTGTAAGTTGCTGAAAGTTTCCATGCTGTACTTAAGCCGTGAATACCTCCACCTATAATTACTACTTTTGCTTTTTTTGGAAGTGTAGTCATAAGCAAAGATTATTTTTTTGGATAAAAAAAAATACAATTTTTTATAGAACTATAAATTATATATATAAAATATATATTTTAGATTTTTTAAAATTAGTGACTAATAGCTTATCTTTTTAAGTGTACTTAAATACTCTTTAAATTCATTAATAAATGACTCACTTGGCATTATATTTTTAATTCGCTGATCAGTTGAAGTCTTTTCAAGGTGAAAGAATCCTTTTTCACACGCCTCATTAATTATTAAAGCAGATTTTGGTCTAGAGGTCTTAAATAATTTTGTTTTTAATCCCTCAACAGATAATTTTTCATTTAACTTATATGCAGACATTACCAATAACATCATGTGATAGTGTGAAGGTGACTTTCTAAAAAAATAGTTACTTGAAGTATGTGACTGCTTCATCTGATCTTCCCAAAAATTTAATAGGTCTTTGCTACTATCAGACATTTTATTATGCTCTAACTCTTGACTTTGTTGGATCATAGAAAGGGAAAGGAACTACCTTTGCCCCAATTCTTTTTTGATGACCGTCAAGTTTACCAACCTCAACCTCCGTTCCTATTTCAGCATACTTTACATCAATTTTACAAAGTGCAATATTTTTACCAAGTTTAGGCGACAACATTCCGCTAGTTATTACACCGACTTGTCCACGCCCTATATGAACACAATCTCCATTTATTGCTGGCTCATGACCAACTAATTCTAAACCAACTAATTTTTTTTGTGGGTTAGCTTTTCTTTTAACCAACTCTTCTTTACCTATAAAATCATCTTCTTTAGTTTTTAATGGAACGGTAAAACCAATTCCAGCTTCGAAAGGATCTGTTTGATCGTCAAATTCGTAACCATAAAAAATAAGACCAGCTTCGATACGAACCATATCCAAAGCTTCTAAACCTAATGGCATAATATCAAATTCTTTTCCTGCTTCCCAAACTTTATCCCAAACTTCAGTGGCATCTTTTGGATGACACCATATTTCATAACCAAGCTCACCTGTGTAACCTGTTCTTGAAACAACAATTGGTGTTCCTGTTTCACTATCTATTCTTGCGATATTAAATCTAAACCACTCTAATTCAGTAATTGATGGTTGTATTGGAGTTGTCCATACAAATTTTTCTAAAATTTTTCTACTATTGGGTCCTTGAACAGCAATGTTATGAATATGATTTGTTGCAGATTTTATCCAAACTTTATAATTTTTATTTTTAGCTTGTTCTTTTAGCCATTCACCACTGTATTCATCTCCACCAATCCATCTAAAGTTATCTTGGCCTAATTTAAATAATGTACCATCATCTAACATGCACCCATTTTCATAACACATTGCAGTATAAACAACTTGCCCCACAGATAATTTTTTAATATTTCTTGTAAGAGTATATTGCATTAAGTTTTCCGCATCTGGTCCTAGGATTTCAAACTTTCTAAGAGGTGATAAGTCAGTAGCTATCGCACTTTCTCTACAAGCTGTGTATTCTTTTATCGTTCCAGTATTAGTAAAGTTATTTGCAAGCCAGAAACCTTTATACTCAATAAAGTTTCTTGTTAGTTCAGAAGTTTTTTTATGAAAACCTGTCTCTTGTGTTAATTTTGGTTCTGAGTCTGTTTTCATTCTAAATGCTATTGCTTTTGAATATTTTTTTTCTTTAGGATAAGTCCTAACAAAAATATCAGTGGGATTCCAGCCATTTGCTCCATCAACGTCACATGGGCAAGCAGATGACACGCATGTTAAATCTTTTAACGCTCTAAATAAAACATAGTCACCAGGTCTTGACCAGGGTTCATCAAAGGAAGCAACGTTATTAGCGTCAATTGCCGTATTAAAAAAAAGATTTATAGCAGACCAGCCCTTTCGAGGATTAATATCATATTTTTTTAAACCATTATTGAAGTTATCTGTACAATTAATATGACCCATATACCCCATGTCTTCATAATACTTAGATGTACAAGCAAGATTAAAAGTGTCATGTCTTCCAACCGTATCTCTTACAACCTCAACCATTGCCTCGTGATCATTATCATAAAATTTTGAAAATAATCCAGGACCAGGGTAAGCGCCACCCATAAATGTTCGTGTTGCTTTATCATCTATAATATTTTCAATTCCATCATTTAGTTTTTGTGTATCAAAAGCTAAAAAGTCAGAACATTGTCTTCCACCCGGATCAATTATTTGAACGTACTCTCCAGCTTTGACTTCATAAGTTTCCGCAGTTCTTCTTTGAATAAGTTTTTCAAAAATTGGATCACTAAGCGGATCTGGCAAAATAAACTGCTCATCTGTTACAGTAAATTGAGCTTTATTTAAAAAAATTGTTAAATCTGTTGGAGGGTTTTGCTCGTGGACATTCATTGCATCACCAGGCGCAGCAATCAAAATCACACATTTATCTTTTGAAGTTAAAATCATTTTTTCACCCATCAAACAATCTTTACTAAAAATAATTGATGACTTAGCCCTGCTAAGATCTAAGTTTTTCTTCTGAAAGAGTCTTGAAATTTTTTCATCACTAGAAATAGTTTTTTTTGAAAAATTTGCATTTGCATCTTCTTTTAAATTTAAAATTGATAAATCTGATTTACCACTTGAATTGAAAACAGTTATTTCACAAATTTGTTTTCCTTCTTCGTTAATGATTTCTATTTTATCTTCTGGTGAAACTTCTATCACTGAAAGTCCACCACCTTTTACGAAGTATCTTTCAACTCCTGGTGGTAAAGTTCTTAACCCCGGATTTCTTATGTCTTTACTAGTATGTAGCATTGCCAGTGTAAATTTAAATAATACATCATTAGCTTAATATAATCAAAGAGGATTGACTATAAATATAAATGAGAACATACTTGCTAAAGAAACAATAAATAAGGGAGAGAGAATATGAAATCAAAAAACCTTCCACTAATTATAGGTGGAATAGTAATATTAATAGCTGTTATTTTTTTTGCTACTAAAGATAGTAAAAAAGCAGTTGTTACCGGAAAAGATAGTAGTGCCCCTATCGTAATCGCAACTCATAACTGGTCAAGTCAAATTGTAATGGCTTACGTTATTGGTGGGATTTTCGAAGAAATGGGAAATAATGTATCGTATGTGAATACTGACTCACAAGCCGTGTATGAGTCAATTCGTATAGGTGATGTTTCTCTAGCACACGAAGTATGGGAATCTGCTTTTGGTAAATCATTTACTACAGCCATGGATAAAGGTGGTGTACTTGATTGGGGTGATCATGAAGCAAGAAGTCTTGAAGATATGGGATATCCAAACTGGGTTGTTGAAAAAGGATTATGTCCAGGTCTTCCAGATTGGACTGCTT
>Ga0307986_10003237_pt1 | contig 11393 bp, 10 predicted proteins | sample EllFjometageno82_FD_203170 | JGI IMG/M metagenome (GOLD analysis project Ga0307986, IMG submission 203170) | Marine microbial communities from Ellis Fjord, Antarctic Ocean - #82 | ecosystem: Environmental > Aquatic > Marine > Unclassified | place: Southern Ocean | collected 2014-10-09
TTTGATATGATAAAAAATGAAGTGGCTCTTAAAAGAGAAATAAAAAGGGTTTACGATACGTTATTTATTAGGTAATAAATAATGGGTTAAATAGAAATTATAACTGAATTTAAATCTTGCCCTTTTTTAATATTGAGTTTTTTACTCCAACGATACCGTTGGGTTTCCACAGAACTAATGATTCTATTAATGTCATTTTTAGAATTTAGACAAATCAGAATTTTATACTTCTCATATTAATGAAAAAAAACCCCTGAAGCTAATTAGAGGCGCATTTCGAAAAGCAACAGAAAAAGAAAGAGATTAGTGTCCCTTAATGGATTCCATTTTATCATTCATTTCTTGTTGAAGCTCAGCATCAGTTTCAGTTTTATAAAACCCTATTTCATGAGTCCATGCTGTTCCTGGTCTATGAAATTCACCGATTCTATCACTAACCATAAAACAGGCTGAGATTACCTCAGGCCACAATGGGTTTCCAAAGTCTTTAGCTATCACACATGCTTTGCGTGTTTTATAGACAGGTGAAATGGGTATATAACCTAATTCCTCTACTCCAAATGCAAATTCTCTCAAAGCTAAAGAACCTTTTCTAATTAACTAAAACCCTTATTATTCCTTCTGATTCAGATATTAAGATAGCGTTCTTAAATGATATGCTTTCGGCTGAACAAATGCTCGAATGCCTTGCGAAGACAAGGTGCTTCCTAAGCCAGAATTCTTTCTTCCTGACCAAGGCACTTTGGGACTAACCCTATCGCAACAATTCCAATAGACGGTTCCAGAATTCATATTGTCTAAAATACGGATTGCCCTTTCTTCGTTGTTTGAGAAAACTGCCGATGTTAACCCATATTCTGTATCTAACATAAACGTGGTAGCTTCTTCATCAGAACTTACTTTTTGTAACCCAATAATAGGCCCAAATGATTCGTCTATCATAACTTTCATGTCATGATTGCAATTTGCCAAAACTGTAGGTTCAAAATAATAACCTTCACCATCGATTGTATTTCCTCCTGTTAATAGTGTAGCCCCTTTAACAACAGCATCTTCAACTTGATCTTTTAATACTCCTAATTGCTGCGCTCTTGTAAGCGAACCAATAAAAGTCGACAAATCGTTTGGATCTCCTATCTTATATGATTTCACCTCTTCTGTAAAAGCTTCCACAAATTCATCATAAATTCTTTCAGCTATATAAATTCGCTCTATAGCACAACAACTTTGTCCGTTATTATAAAAAGCGCCTTCGGCTGCATTGATAGCCGCTTGTTTAACATCAACAACATCTTCAGTAACGTACAAGGGGTCTTTACCTCCTAACTCCAATTGAACAGGAACCATTTTAGGTGCAACTGTTTGATATATGTGTAATCCTGTTTTATGCGAACCTGTAAAGAAATAACCATTTACGTTAGCTTCTAAAATATGCTGCCCTAAACTTCCATCACCAATTACACATTGAAAAACATCTTTAGGAATACCTGCTAGGTGTAAGTACGTCTCAAACTGCTTTCCTGTTAATGTGGCAAATTCTGATGGTTTATACAACACCGAATTTCCAGCAACTAAAGCATATAAAAACACATTGTAACCAACATTATACGGAAAGTTCCAAGCAGAAATATTGGCGATAACTCCAAGTGGTTCATATTTTATATGCTCTAGTGTTGTGCCTTCATCAACCAATACTTCTGGTTCCAACCATTGTTCGGCATATTGTGATAAGTGGTCTACTCTATTTTGTGCTCCTTGAATTTCGTTTAGTGATTGTTGTAATGGTTTGCCTGTTTCTGAAGTCAAAATTTGAGCTAGTTCAAATTTGTTTTCTTGTATCAATTCTCCAAACTTTTTGATACAATTTAATCTATCCTCAATAGCTGTTTTTATCCAACTTTTTTGTCCTTTCCGTAAGGTTTCTAATTTGGAATTTAGAGTTTTCTTAGTGTCTGATTTTATAGTTGAAATAACTACTCCAGTAGCAGGATTGATAATATCCATATTCTTTATTTAAAATGTTTTAAAAATGCATCAAAAAGTATATCCGCGTCCACTAATTCGTTTTTAATTGTATGAAAAAATTCTGGATGCCACTGCACTCCAAATATTTTTCCTACTGGTTCTTTAACGTATCCGAAGGCTTCTATTAAACCATCATCAGAAAATGCATACACTTCTAAATTTTCCCCTAAATCTTTCACTGCCTGATGATGCACAGTATTTACATAAGGATCTTTTTCATTAACATATAATTGATCTAAAAATCCTCCTTCAGTAAAAACAACAGGATGTTTTATGCTATCATATAACACAGCAGATCTATGGTCATTCACACCTTCTTTTTGTGTTAATGTATCTTGGTGTAATGTTCCGCCAAAGTATACGTTCATTAATTGAAATCCTCTACATATTCCCATAATAGGCTTTGAGTTTTTTACTGCATAATCCAAAATTTTCAACTCAAAAGCATCTCTATAAGCATCTCCTTTCCATTTCCCAATGGGCTGTTCCCCATAAGTTTCTGGAGCAAGATCTGCACCACCTTGAAGGACAAAACAATCCATTTCACTCAAAATATCGTTCAATAATTTTTCATCCTTAATATCTGGAATCAAAACTGACAGAACTCCTTTTCGAGTCACATAATTAGCCATGTCATTTTCAACATAACTCAATGATTTTGCCCCAAAAACATTTCTGTTTAGATCGGGATACATAAAACATGATGATATTCCTAACTTGATCATTTTCTATAATTATAATGCTTTCCTATATATTGCCTCAAAATCAGCTTTGGCTAATGGTTTAGGGTTAGAAGAATGACAAAAATCTTCTATCGCCAATTGTGATAGTGTTTCAACATGAGATTCTTCAACACCAATATCTCTTAGCCTAGTAGGTAATCCTAACTCATTATTTAACTCAAATAAATATGGAATTACTTTTGCTGCAGAATTTGACCCAAGACCTAATGCTACTCCCATTTTATCAAACCTGTTTTCAAATCCTTTGTAATTAAATTCCATCCCATAAGGTAAATTAACAGCATTGGCTAATCCGTGATGCGTATCTAATAAACTAGACATTGGATGTGCTAAACTATGAACTATCCCAAGTCCCTTTTGAAAAGCCACCGCCCCCATTAATGAAGCCAATAACATTTTAGCTCTTGACTTAACATCAGGTTTTTTAGTTGCTGATATTAAAGAATCAGAAATGAGTGAAATGCCTTCTAGAGCAATACCATCGCACATCGGGTGAAATCCTTTTGCTAAATAAGCCTCCATATTATGTGTAAGCGCATCCATACCCGTAGCTGCTGTAATAAAACCAGGCAACTCCATAGTAAGTAATGGATCGGCAAAAACGATTCTAGCTAACAGTTTAGGTGAAAAAAGAATACGTTTCTTTTTTGTATTATCTTCCGAGATAATGGCACTTCTACCTACTTCACTCCCTGTGCCGGAAGTTGTAGGTACTGTAATAAAATGAGGCACGTCCTCGGTAACATATTTATCACCTCCAATTAAATCATCATAATCAAATAAATCTCTTTTATGATTTACTCTCAAAACGATAGCTCTAGCGACATCAAGTGCTACGCCTCCACCAATACCAATTATACAATCTCTTTTCGTTTCATGATACATATCTCCTCCATGCAACACATCAGATTTAATCGGATTTTTATGCATTTCTTTATAAATTTCTGAGTTTAATCCTTGTTGCTCTAAATCCTTTTGAATCTCTTTAAAAAATTTAAGTTCTGCTACATTAGGGTCGGTTACCAGTAAAGGACTTGATAGATTATTATCTTTTAAATAGGATCCTAACTCTTTGATTACTCCAGCACCAAATCTTATAGGTGTTGGAAAATTAAAACTATAAACTTGTTTAATATCTAACATTTAAATACGTATTATAATATTTCAAAATATCTTTTTGTTTCCCAATCAGTTACTTCTTTAGAAAATTCTCTCCATTCCCATTCCCTAGTTTTGATAAAATGATCTACAAAATCATCTCCGAATAATTCTTTAGCTATTTTAGATTGCTTCATTTTTTGGGAAGATTCCCATAAGTTCTTAGGTAATGCCCCATTACTATAATCTTCGTACCCATTCCCTTTAGTTGCTGGAGTTTCTAATTTTAACCCTTTTTTAATTCCATATAACCCACTTGCTAAAGCTGCTGCCATAGCTAGGTAGGAATTGGCGTCTGACCCAACAACTCTATGCTCAATTCTAGTTGACTTCTTTCCAGTTGTCAAAACTCTTAAAGCCGTAGTTCTATTGTCTATACCCCAAGTTAAATTGGTAGGCGCCCAAGCTCCTTCAACCAATCGTTTGTAACTGTTTATTGTTGGAGCAAACATGGGTAGAATCTCTGGTAAACAAATTAATTGTCCTGCTATATAGCTCTTCATAATATCACTTATTTCATACGCTTCACTACCATCATAAAACAAGTTTTTCTTCTTCTCCATATCCCACAAACTTTGGTGTATATGTCCGCTACAACCCGGCAAACTACTAATTTGTTTGGCCATAAAACTTGGAATAATACCATGTTTAAATCCTATTTGTTTAGCAGCAAGTTTAAAAAGTGCTGCTCGATCTGCAGCTTCCAAAATATCGCTGTACTCTATCGCTGCTTCGGTAACACCAGGACCTGTTTCAGTATGCAATCCTTCTAGTGGAATATTGAAATCTTTCATTAAATCAAATAAATCAGAGAAGTACGCATCATTCTCTGCCATTTTTAATAATGAGTATCCAAACATTCCTGATGTAATCGGATTTAAATTTTGAAAATTCTTTTCATACAAAGATGTAGAAGATTCTCTATAATTAAACCATTCAAATTCTTGAGAAAATAAAGGCTTAAAGTTCATGTCTTCTGCCTCTGCAATTACTTTTTTAAGCAACGTTCTAGGGCACACATAACTTTTATCATTAGCAGCGGTATCAAAATCTGCTATAAAAAAAGGAATATCATCTTCCCACGGAATTGTTCTAATTGTAGAAGGGTCAATTTTAGCTTCCAAATCTCCATATCCAGTGTGCCAACCTGTAACTTTTACATTGTCATAACATGCATCATTCATGTCCCATCCAAACACGACTTGACAAAATCCAAACTCGGAATCTAATGCTGAAATAAACTTATTTTTGGACATAAATTTCCCACGTGCTACACCATCAATATCGATAATTGCCACTTTAATTTTTTCATGCTTTTGCACTTTTAATAGCGCTATGATTTCTTTTTTATTCATAATATTTAGGATATCATTTTATTATTTAAAAAGATTAAAAAGTAAAGATAGGTAAGCCCTACCAATGCAAAAAACACAGCTGCAATAACTGGATTGTAATAACTCATCGCTATCAAAGCAACCAATGCAATGATAAGTGCTGTTATTGGAAAGAGAGGATACATAGGAGCCTTAAAAGGCCTTTCCATTTCTGGTTCATTTTTTTTTAGTTGTAAATATGCAACCATAGAAACTATATATAATACTAATGCTCCAAAGCAGGCCATTGTAATTATTTCGGCTGTTTTCCCTGTAAACAAGGCAACGATACCAACTAGCATATTAACTACTAGTGCATTTGCAGGTGTTTTAAATTTACTGTGAATATTCCCTAGATATTTGGGAGCATACCCAACTCTACCAAATTCCATAATAGCTCTTCCTCCAGCTAAAATAATTCCATGAAAAGAGGCTATTAAACCTAGCAATCCTATTCCAATTAATAATTTATATAGCACATGTGAACTGTCTACAATTTGCCCTAAGGCCAATGGTAGTGGCGAGTCTGAAGCTACATCGCTCCCTTCTGGGTAAACAACCGCTTCCCAACCGCCAACCCCTACTGCAGCAGTATAGGTTAGAACACATAGTATTACTAATGTTGTTATAGCGGACCCAAATCCGATTAAAATACTTCGCTGTGGATTTATTGCTTCCTCGGCTACATTAGCGACTCCTTCGATGGCTAAGAAAAACCATATAGCAAAAGGAATTGCAGCAAAAATACCTGAAATACCATTTGGCATTGGGTTTATTTGTAGGTTACTGTACTCGAATTCTGGTAAAGCTACACCTGCAAAAATCAATAATTCTATAACCGCAAAAATGGTAATTACCAATTCAAAAGTTGCGGCAATCTTAACGCCTAAAATATTTATAAGGGTAAAAATTAAATACGCTCCAATAGCAAAAACAAGCAATGGAACTGAAGGATATAATAAATTTAAATATGCTCCAATAGCAGCAGAAATAGCTGGTGGTGCAAATACAAATTCAATATTTTGTGCAATTCCTGCAATAAACCCAAAATGCTTTCCTAAACCTCGATTAGCATACTCAAAAGCACCGCCTGCTTTGGGTATCGCACAAGCCATTTCGGTATAACTAAATGTGAAAGTAACATACATAATGATGATAAAAAAGGTTGCAATTGCCAACCCATAAGTCCCACCTTCTGCTAAGCCTAAATTCCATCCGAAATACATTCCAGAAATCACATACCCTACGCCAAGTCCCCATAACATTAGTGGACTTAGTACTTTAGTCAGCTCCGTTTTACTCATATTTGATTAATTTTAACAAGAATAGATTTTAACATTCATCTTGGGTATAATACTATTATAAATTATAATTAGACAACCATTTAATTTTCCTGATTCTCCTTCTTTTTGATAATTATCTGTCTTTAAAATACCTTTTCCTGAAGAAGCGCCAAAATCATCTAAACAACCTATATATTCTCCAAAAGAACCATCCGAATATTCAATTATTTTTGTTTCATAACATTGGGAGTAAGTTGGGTGAATAATTACAATAAGTAATAGGATCAGTTTTTTCATTTTAAAATGATTTACGGATAAGGTAGTTCAAGATACCTAAAATATAAAATATCTTAAATCCGTGTTTTTCTTCCTGAACTTACTGAAGAGGATATGCCTGTGGTTTAATCTTATTTAATTCGGCTGTATTTTTTTAACGTTTCAATAAGTAATTTATGAGGAAGAGCATATGCTTTATTTCCATTAACACCTTCCATAGTTTCAGCGGCTACCATAGCGTTGATAATTGCTTCTTCTACAGCTTGTACGGTTGCCTCAAAAACTGGCGTTAGTTGGTCATTTGGCATTGATTCTACTGTTACTGTTTCATCCCGATTAAAAGCACTTTCATTTGCAGTTGAAAAGGCTAAAAAAATATCGCCAGAACCATTACTTCCACGTCCGCCTACAATCCCAACTCCTAGAGGAATTCTTTGAGCGATTCTTTTTAATTGGTGTGGTAAAAGCGGAACGTCCGTAGCAATAATTACTATAATTAAACCGTCTCCTTGATTTTGGTGGCGCATTAAATACATAATTTAAGGTGTCTTTTAATTCAATTCAAGGAACAGGAACAGACAATCAAGCTTCTATGTAAATAATAATGGAGCAACAAGCGGAGTAGTAAATTGGAAGCCATCAGCAGCAGGAACATACTACTATCAATGTTCAGTTCACGGTGGAATGTATGGGACTATTACTGTTCAATAACAGGCATATCATCTCCAGTAAGTTCTGGCTTACAATACACTTTACCAAGAATGATATTAAAGAAAAAAAAGCCCTACTAAAACTCTTGTATGGGTCTAAATTCTGTTAATCCTTTTTCCTTTATGATTTTTTCAATTTCAGGGATTGTTGTTGGTACAAAAGAGCTTAAGTTAGTTGCTCCTGAATTCGTTATAACAACAATATCCTCAATTCTAATATATAGTTTTTCTTCAGGAATCCAGATCATTGGATCTATAGTGAAAACCATTCCTTGCTTTAGAGGAACATTGTGTAGCTGACCGACATCATGAACTGCCATACCGACGGGATGTTGAAAATGACCTCTAAACTCTAATCCCTCATATACTGCCTTTCTATGTTTTGCTTTTTCAAATGTTTTCCCAACTAGATATTTTTTCATATCAGCCGCAGCATTATCTAGTACTTGGTTTGAAGTAACACCTGGCTTAAGATGTCTAAACAAGGCATTTCTATATTCAACTATATAGTTGTATAATGCCATTTGTTCTTTATTAAATTTTCCATTTACGGGCCAAATTCTGGTAACATCACTTGTATAATAATGATAATCTGGCGCATAGTCCATTAACACTAAATCACCGTTTTTTAATTCATCCGTTTTTCTGAAATAATGCCCCATATAAGTGTTTTGACCACCACCTATAATTGAAGGATAACCGTCTCCTTGTGCTCCATGCTGATAAAAAATATACTTTGCTGCAGCATCTAATTGATATTCATACACACCTGGAGCGGTAGAACGCATTGCTTCCATAATCCCTAAGCCGGCTATTTCAGTAGCTTTACTAATAATGCTAATTTCTTGAGGACTTTTTATCAGTCGCATTGAATCTAATAACGGAGAGAGGTCGCGGACTTCAAATTCAGGAAATCGTTCATTTAGTGAAATTTTTAATCTTGCTTCTCGAGTGCTATTTGAGTCCCATGGGTCTGCAGCGGCTCGAGCGTGACCATTAAGAATCTCATCTCTACTGTCGTTACCCATTTCAGCTGGACTGAGAGGTGTAAATAACAGGGGTGTTTCTCCTTTAATGAGACCTGTTCTAACAAGATCATTCCCAAGATATTCTATAGCACGAACCCGATCTACTCCCGTAAGTTCTTTTATTAAATCCGAATCCTCAGCTGCCAATATTTTTCCTTGACTTTTTTCTCTCCCTTCTTCTCTATGGGGTAAATAAATTGTTGATGTTTTATTTTTACCATTCATCAGTAAATAAGCATGTCCCTCTTCTAAACCGCTTAAATAATAAAAAGTGTTAGTTTGCCTAAAAACTTTAAAGCCTGCAACAGTTGGAGCACTTTGAATCAAAGCAATTGAATTAGTCCCAATTTCATCAAATATTTTAGCTCTTCGCAATTCAAACTCTTTTGGTAAGAAATCAGATTGGAAATAGTGTTTTTCTTGACCTATTAAATGGGTTTTAAATTGAAAACAAAATAGGACAATTAGAATAGTCTTGAATTTTAAAATCATAGTATGTATTTAAAAGATTCTTCAATTTAATAATAAAATAGGTCACACATAAAATTATTACATTAGTAATATTTCCTAATTATGGAATAGAAAAACCGATTTACTATTTATATCAATTATGAACACATTCAAAAAAAAGATTTTTAACATTTTTATTTTAGTACTAATTTTTACATTTCATTATCCAGCGTTAGCCTTTATAGATCCATATCCAAAAAACCCAAAGATTGATGTTATCAATTATGTTTTTGACCTAACGCTTTCGGATGAAAAAGATGAAATACGTTGTAATACAACTATTGATATTCGTTTTACGGCTTCAAATATTGAAAAAATAAGACTGGATTTAACTAATTATTCTGTGGAATCTGGAAATAAAGGGATGCTTGTAGAACGTGTAGAATCAAATAATGTAGAATTAAAATTTACGCATGAAGAAAATGAACTGTGGGTCTATTTTGATAAACCCTCAGAAAAAGATGAAAGAATAAAGTTTAGTGTCCAGTATAAAGGAGTCCCAGTCAATGGCCTTCAAATTGGAAATAATAAATATGGTGATAGAACATTTTTTAGTGATAATTGGCCTAATAAAGCACGTCACTGGCTGGCAACAATAGATCATCCCTATGACAAGGCAACGTGTGAATTTATTGTTACTGCACCTGATCACTATCAAATAGTCTCAAATGGTCTAAAAATAGAAGAAACTAACTTACATGGAAATTTAAAACTTACGCATTGGAAACAATCGATTCCCATTGCATCTTGGCTATATGTATTGGGTGTTGCAGATTTTGCTGTTCAATATCACGATGAATTTGAAGGAAAGTCCCTTCAGACATGGGTATTTAAACAAGACCGAGATGATGGTTTTTATGATTTTAAAGAGCCTACAAAAAAAGCGCTAGAATTTTACAGTAGCTACATCGGTCCTTATTCTTATGAAAAATTAGCAAATATTCAGTCCAACAGTGTTAGTGGTGGTATGGAAGCGGCCTCAGCAATTCTTTACAGTGCAAACTCGGTGAAAGGAGATCGCAATATACGATGGAGAAATGTTGTGATACATGAAATAGCTCATCAATGGTTTGGTAATGCAGTAACTGAATATGACTGGGATGATATTTGGTTGAGCGAGGGTTTTGCAACTTATTTTACCCTTTTGTTTATTGAACATCAATATGGTCGAGATGCTTTTGTTGAAGGTCTTAAATCAAGTCAAAGAAGAGTTGATTCGTTTCATAAAAAAAACCCTGAATACACTATCATCCACAACAACCTGAAAGATATGAATGAGGTTACGAGCTCACAAACGTATCAAAAAGGAAGTTGGGTTTTACATATGTTAAGAGGGGTTTTGGGAACAGAAATTTTTTGGAAAGGAATTAGTGCTTATTATTTAAAATTTAAAGATTTAAATGCATCAACAGAAGACTTTAAAATGGTCATGGAAGAGGTTTCGGGTCTAAGTCTCACTTATTTTTTCAAACAATGGTTATACAGTCCAGGGAATCTAAAATTAAATGGCTTTTGGCAATATGACAAAATTAATAGCGAAATCATAATTGAATTAAATCAAGTACAGAATGGAAATCAACTAATTGAATTACCACTTGAGATTGAAATCACATTTGAAAACGATAATATTAAAATGGAAAAAGTTCAATTGAATGGAAAGTCAAATACTTATAGAATAAAATCTGATAAAGAGCCAATAGGTATAATTTTAGATCCTAATTTATGGATCTTAATGAATTCAGAATTTCAGAAAAAAGAAGCTAGACAAATTGCATATAGGTAAAGATGTGGACAATAATATAGTATTTAAAAGCTAAAAGTTTTCCAACATTATTTGATTTCTAAATAAGGTGTGGGGTTTTTAGAATCGTTTTTTATATAGATACGGCTTCTTGTATCTAGTATATAACCCAAAACCTCAGCATTTAAGACACTACATACATTGCACCTTAAATATTCCATCTAATGTAATGATAATCAGCATATTAGTTATTTATTAATGCGTGGTTTTACTTAAAATACTTTTAATGTGAAGGGATACAATGCATATCCCTTGCAATCCTTTGTCATCATTGACCTAACCTAACTTTTAGCGTTGGGGATACTATTAATTTTGTTGTGAATGATGCAGGGCATCCTTTTTATCTTAAAACTATAGCTGGAACAGGAAATACCATAAGTGGTGTAACTAACAATGGTGCAGAATCTGCAACAGTAACTTGGACACCAACCTCAGCAGGAACTTATTATTATCAGTGTTCACTTCACGGAGGAATGGTAGGGACAA
>Ga0307986_10003238_pt1 | contig 11393 bp, 11 predicted proteins | sample EllFjometageno82_FD_203170 | JGI IMG/M metagenome (GOLD analysis project Ga0307986, IMG submission 203170) | Marine microbial communities from Ellis Fjord, Antarctic Ocean - #82 | ecosystem: Environmental > Aquatic > Marine > Unclassified | place: Southern Ocean | collected 2014-10-09
GTGACCAGCTACTGAGGCATTATAGAAATTATTATTACTATTCTGTCTGAGCAATCCAATAAAGGTTTTTTCTTCAATAACACCCGAACCAAAGCTGGTACTATCACCTAAAATTAATATTGAATTGTTTTTACTATATATGAAGTTTTTTTTCGGTATTCTAAAGCCGTTACTATCCGTAAATACTGTTTTGCCAAAAACTTTTGACACAATATTTGGATTGTGGGTTATTAAATTATTAGAATGATTGTATAAATTTTTGTCGTAACCTAAAGGGTTAGCTAAATCAAAAAATCTTATAAAACATTCAAGTGCAACGATTAAGAAAAAGAAAATTAAACTGTTTACAATGATTATTTTTTTCACTTTAATTTACGGACATTCATTATGAGAAATCAGAATGTAATAAAAAAAATAAAAATTTCTATAAGAACTTTTCTTGGCTCTCATTAATTAATTTTAATTTAAACCTTTTTGAGGTTTCATATCTTCTTTCTTAATTCCAGCAACTGAGACAGGTTTTTTCATGGCATCTCTTCTAAAGGGTTCACCTAATTCTTGGTTAAGAATAATCTCTATAAAAGTAGTAATACCTTTCTTTTGATCTTCGCAAGACTGTTTAATTGCTTTTGTAGTCTCTTCCATTGTTCTAACTGTTACACCTTTTAAGCCACAAGCATTAGCTACTTTTGCATAACTTAACTCAGGATCAAGCTCTGTTCCTACAAAATTATCATCAAACCATAAGGTTGTATTTCTTTTTTCTGCACCCCATTGGTAGTTTCTAAAGATGACCATTGTAATCGCTGGCCACTCTTTTCTTGCGCATGAACTCATTTCATTCATACTTATGCCAAAAGCGCCGTCACCAGCAAAACCAATTACAGGCGTATCAGGACAACCAATTTTAGCTCCTAAAATCGCAGGAAATCCATATCCACATGGGCCAAATAATCCTGGGGCTAGGTATTTTCTTCCTTTTTCAAAAGTTGGATAAGCATTACCTATTGCACAATTATTTCCAATATCACTTGAAATAATTACATCTTCAGGCATACCAGCTTGAATTGCTCTCCATGATTGTCTTGGCGACATTCTATCTTTATCTCTTTCTCTAGCTTCTTTGTTCCAAACTGTTCCTTCATCGTCATCTTCATGATCCAAACTAGATAATTTTTGCAGCCATGCTGACTTAGTTTGATGAATTAAGTCTTTTCTTTTTTGTCTATCTACATCACCTGCTTTAGAAGATAGTTTTGCTAATATTTGTTGCGAAACCATTTTTGCATCACCACATATTGCAACAGAGACTTTTTTTGTAAGACCAATTCTATCTGAATTCATATCGACTTGAATTATTTTTGCATCCTTGGGCCAATAATCTATTCCGTAACCTGGCAAAGTAGAAAAAGGATTCAATCTTGTACCGAGTGCTAAAACTACATCTGCTTTTGCAATTAATTCCATGGCAGCTTTTGATCCATTATAACCTAATGGTCCAACAGCTAGCGGATGACTTCCTGGAAAACTATCATTGTGTTGGTATCCAGAACAAACTGGAGAGTCTAATTTTTCAGCTAGTTTAACACAATCACTTATTGCTCCACCAATTACAACACCAGCTCCAGATAATATTACTGGAAATTTTGCACTGGATAATATCTCAGCAGCTTTACTAATTGCTTCTGTTCCACCTGCTTGTCTTTCTAATCTTACTATAGGTGGTAATTCTATATCTATAACCTGCGTCCAATAATCTCTTGGGACATTAATTTGAGCAGGAGCAGATCCCCTAATTGCTTTTTCTATTACACGATTTAAAACTTCTGCCATTCTAGAAGGATCCCTAACTTCCTCTTGATAACAAACCATGTCCTTAAATAAATTCATTTGTTCTACTTCTTGAAATCCACCTTGACCCATTGTTTTGTTCGCGGCTTGAGGTGTTACTAATAATAGAGGAGTATGATTCCAATAAGCTGTTTTAATCGGCGTAACTAGTCCTGTAATCCCGGGACCATTCTGAGCAATAACCATAGACATTTTTCCTGTTGCTCTTGTGTAACCATCAGCTATTAAACCACCATTTGTTTCGTGTGCCACATCCCAAAAAGTAATTCCTGCTTTACCAAAAATATCTGAAATAGCCATAAATGCCGATCCTATAATTCCATAAGCGTGTTCAATTCCATGCATTTGTAGTACTTTTACAAAAGCTTCTTCTGTTGTCATTTTTGCCATAATTTATCCTGTGATTAATTTAAAAACTTTCTTCCAATATATCAAAATATAGTCTATATCCAGTACATATTTTATGTCACAGACAGATCTAATCATACATGATGAAAAAGACAACGTAGCAGTAGTTGTAATAGAAACTACTAAAAAAGGCCAAGATTGTAGCGCTTGGATCATGGAAAACGATAAAACCATAAAAGTAAGCTCTGTCGCTGAAATACCTTTAGGCCACAAAATTGCTCTATTAGATCTAAAAGAAGGAGATACTATTTTAAAATATGGCCATGATATTGGTAAAGTTGTTAAACCAATAAAAAAAGGGGAACACGTTCATGTTCATAATGTTAAAACAAAGAAATGGTAAAATAATATGGAAATTCCAAAAAGTTTTTTAGGTTACAGGAGAGAGAACGGCAGAGCCGGTACAAGAAATCACGTTATTATTCTTCCTGTCGATGATATTTCAAACGCATGCGCTGAATCTGTTGCAAATAATATTAAAGGAACCATTGCTCTTCCACACTCTTATGGAAGACTTCAATTCGGAGCTGACTTAGAATTACATTTCAGAACAATGATTGGAACTGGAAAAAATCCAAATGTTGCGGCAGTAATAGTTATTGGTATTGAGCCAAAATGGACAAAAAGAATAGTTGATGCAATAGCTAAAACTGGAAAACCTGTGGAAGGATTTCATATAGAGCGTACAGGAGATATAGGTACTATAATGAAAGCTTCAAAGAAAGCTCAGGAATTTTCTCAATGGGCTTCTGAGAAGCAAAGAGAAGAATGTCCAATGAGTGATTTATGGATTTCAGTTAAATGTGGAGAATCTGACACTACTTCTGGGCTAGCTTCAAATCCTACTGTAGGAAATTTAATGGAAAAACTAGAGCCACTTGGTGTTCACTTGTGTTTTGGAGAAACTTCAGAACTTACCGGTGCTGAAAAAGTTTGCGCAACACGAGGGGCTACGCCCGAGGCTAAAGAAAAATTTATGAAAACTTGGAATAGTTACAACGATTTTATTTTAAAAGAAGCTACGGATGACCTTTCTGATAGCCAGCCTACTGCTGGAAACATAGCTGGTGGGTTAACGACCATTGAAGAAAAAGCCTTTGGCAATTTTCAAAAAATTGGAAACTTAAAATTTATAGATGTGTTAGAACCGGCAGAAGAACCAAAAAAAGGTAAGGGTTTATATTTTATGGACACATCATCTGCAGCAGCTGAATGCATAACTCTTCAAGCAGCGGGAGGGTTCAATATACACTTATTCCCAACTGGACAAGGCAATATTGTAGGGAACCCTATTGAACCAGTAATCAAACTTACCGCAAACCCATTAACTGCTAAAAGCATGAGTGAACATATCGATTGCGATGTATCTAAAATACTTTCACGTCAAATGAATTTAGATCAAGCCGGCGATGAATTAATTAAATCTACAATCAAAGTTGCTAATGGTAGATTAACATGTGCAGAGAGTTTAGGTCATAAAGAATTCGTAATGACTAAGCTTTATAGAAGTGCTTAATGTCTGATGGCAAAGAATGTATTTTCTGCAAAAAAATTAACTGTAAAGTCATCTCAACTAGTAAATTTTTTTTTATAATTAGAGATACGACTTATCCCGTAACTAAACACCATACATTAATAATTACAAACCGGCATGTAAGTGACTATTTTGATTTAAGGAATGAAGAATTAAATGATTTAAATCAAATTTTAAAAACACAAAAAAATAAATTATTTGAATTAGATAGTAAAATTACAGGTTTTAATGTTGGTGTAAATATAGGTGAAGATGCTGGCCAATCAATTATGCATTGTCATATTCATCTTATTCCAAGAAGAAAAGGAGATGTAGCTGATCCGAAAGGTGGCGTAAGAGGAGTAATACCTTCTAAGCAAAAGTATATAAGAAAATAAAATTTCAATTCTTGCATAATGCGACCAAATATCATTATAAGTAGAAGATAATACGCTGTAACCAACAATTAGTAATGACTAGACAAATTAAAAACTCAATAACATTTCTACCCGGAATAATTTTAGCACTAATACTTTATTTGCTATCAGAAGGTATAAATAACATTATCGGGCAGGAGTTATTAGGTTATAGAAAAAGCCCCATCTCAACTGTAATGATAGCAATTATTATTGGAATAGGTATGAGTAATGCTTTTATACCAAGACCTGGATTTAAAATTGGTCTGGATTTTACTCAAAAATATATTTTAAAATTTGGAATTATTTGCTTGGGTATACGTCTTAGTTTTGAGGAATTTATTACTTTTGGTACCATAGCAATACCTTTAATTATTGTATGTATAATAAGTGTTCTTTTAGCGATCAAATTATTAATAAAAAAATTTAAAATCTCTTCAAAAATGTCTTACTTAATTGCAATAGGTACAAGCGTTTGTGGTGCGACAGCAATTGTGGCTACCGCCCCAGTAATTAACGCTAAAAAAAGTGAGGTGACCTATGCGATTGCAAATATTACATTATTTGGTGTTTTTTCGATGCTCGTTTATCCTTATTTTGCGAATATGTATTTTGATGGAAATACATTATATGCTGGCCTTTTTTTGGGAACAGCAATTCATGAAACCTCTCAGGTAGCTGCAGCTGGATTGATATATGACCAGCAGTTCAATAGCCCTGAAACACTTAATATCGCAACTGTAACAAAATTAATAAGAAATACTTTTTTAGTAGTTATGATTCCTTTGTTTGGGTATCTTTATAACAGAGGTAAAAAAGAATCTACTAAGGTATCACTCTTTAATATCTTTCCTTACTTTGTTTTAGGCTTTATTGGCATGATGTTTATAAGAAATATTGGTGATCAAATATTTCTATTAAATACAGAATACGATGTTGAAAGTTGGAATTCATTTATTTCTTACACGAAAACTACTGCAAAAATTTGTTTAACAATGGCAATGGCTGCTGTTGGAATGTCCACTAACTTAGCTGAGTTAAAATCAATGGGCTACAAGCCGTTTGCTGTAGGTTTGATTGCAGCTTTAATCGTTGGTTTAGTAAGTATTATAACAATCAGATCTTTTGAAAAAATTTCTTTGTTACTCTAATATTTTAATTTTTTTTTCTTAAATCACTTAAAAATTTTCTCACAAAAGCCGTAAGGGCACCTAAAACTACAGCTAATATAATAGCAAACGCTCCATAAAGCATTGGAGCATCATTTGAAAAATTAAGAGTAAAATCCGCAAACCAATTCAAATCTGTCTTAACAACTTGTGAGTTTTCGTTACTTTTAGTTTTTTCATTAAAGAATGAATCATACGCAATGGCTATAGCAACAGTACAAAGCAGCATTGCAAACAATGTTTTAAGATGCGAGCTATCAAGATACTGACCAAGTTTTTGTCCGAATTGTACACCTAAAATTGAACCGAGTATTAGCGGAATAACTAAAGTTAAATCAATTGAACCATAATTAAAGGCATGAAGAATAGTTACTATTGCGCTTATAAAAATCGTTACAAACAAAGAAGTTCCAGGTATAAGTTTTACAGGCATGCCAACAACATAAATCATGGCTGGAACCATAAGAAATGCCCCTCCTATACCCATCATTGCGGCTACAAAGCCTACAATTAATCCAAGTAAGATTGGAGTTAGCGCGCTTTCATATAATTTTGATTTTGGAAATCTCATTCTTAATGGTAATCCATGAAGAAAGTTGTGTTGGTGTAGTTTTTTTTTTATTACAATTTTTTTTCTTGCTTGATCAATATCCTTAACACCTTCAATTATCATTAAAGTTCCAACAATAGCTAATAAATACATGTAGAGTAGGGATATAATTAAACTTATTTTTCCAATTTCTGAAAAATATGTAAATGTTGAGATTCCTAAAAGAGTTCCAAAAATACCTCCTACAACTATCATTGCACCCATTTTATAGTCTAAAGTGTTTTTGAAATAATGAGTTAATGAGCCAGAAACTGATGTTGCCAATATATTGTTAACTTCATTAGGAACGGCGTATGCTGGAGGTATTCCCATAAAAATTAAAAATGGTGTCATTAAAAAACCTCCTCCAACTCCGAAAAGACCTGACAACACTCCAACTATCAAACTAAGAAAAAGTAATAAAAAAATATCTACAGAAACTTGCGCAATTGGTAGGTATATTTCCATATATATCTAGTTATTCTTCAACCACCATGTTGTCAATGAATAGATTAATATGTATTTAATTTTATATAAATTCTTTAAAAGTGCCTACGATAATTACAGCCCAAAACAGTAATAAACCTATGTGAAGTATCGCTTTTAAGTTAATTCCACTTATCTGATGAATTAACTTTGATAAAATTTTTGAGTTGTTTTCTAAATGCACAATGTCATTTAACACAATAATGACTATTTACCTAAGTATGATAGCTTGTACAAACTGACGCACCTAATAAATTGTAGCTCCAAAAACTTTGACTGCATCATCTTCTATGCCAAGAACTAACCTACCTAAATATTCTCCAGCAAGAGTTTTACTTGTTTGTTTGTAAAGCACAGTTACGAACTGATCTCTCCTTAGGCAACCAAAGATTTCATTTTCCTCTGATAAACTAGTTAAAAGCTTATTGTTAGCCCATTGTTTTCCAAGCTCCACTTCATTCGCACCAAAAAGCATTTGAGAGGAAAAATTTTTAGTAAATCCACCATAATCCTTAATATTTGATGATCTAACTAAGTTGTCCCAAATAGGTCTGGCAATTTCTATTATTTCTTTATCGGTTTTATCAAGTAGCTTCATTTAAACTTTAAGCTTAGGAAGCTTTCTTTTCTTTTTTCTCATCGACAATGTGATAAACAGGCACTTTTTCTAGCGTAAATTTTTTAGTTTTAGGATCTCTTCTAGAAACAGTCAAACAATGCCAGTTTTCATCATCTAATTTTAAATGATCTCCTCTGTAGTAATATCCTGGCCAACGAGTTTCTTCTCTAAATTTTGTATGTTCCGTAACACATTGTGAAGTAATAGTTCTATGCTTAAGTTCCCAGGCTCTCATAAGTTGATGATAATCCTCTGCACCAACATGTTCCAAGTCCTCTTCTAACCATTTTAATAGTTCCAAACCTCTATTAAGCATATTGTCATTAGTCATATAGTTTGTTGCTATACCGCCAACATATTCATCCATTATTCTTTGAAGTCGTTGTAATCCTTGAATAGGAGAAATATAACTAGGTGAAACAGTTCCACCGGTAATTTCATTACGTCCAACAGTATAATTTTCAAGAGGTTTATAAATTTCTATTTGAAGATCAGAACATTGTTTATCGGAAACTTTTATACCTTCAGCTTTCTTATCTTCAATATATTTTACAGCTGCTTTTGCTGCCAAACGGCCTTCTGTAAAAGAGCCAGAAGAAAATTTATGCGCACTCCCGCCTACGGTATCGCCTGCACCAAATAAACCGTCAACAGTTAACATTCTATTATAACCCCAAAAATATTCGGGTGGAGAAAGATCTTCCGGTCCACTAACCCATGCCCCGGAGCACGTAGCGTGGGAGCCCATTACATATGGCTCTGAAGTAGTAAGTTCTGGGTTTGTATATTTAGGATCTATATTTTGTGATGCCCAAACAACTGCTTGTCCAACAGTCATGCCGAGGAAATTTTCCCACCCAACAGTTTCTAAATGAGGATCTTGAAAAGCTTCTTTAGTAACCATATGTATCGGTCCACCACCTGCCATAACTTCTTGAATAAAAGCGTGATTTCGTAAACACGTAGGTGTTGGATGATGGTCGATATAATCACCAACTAAATTTTTAGTGTGGTCGTACCATTTTTTTTCGTAATTTTCTCCATTTGCATTTTGCGTGTAAGTTTTTAAATGTAAAAAATAAGCTCCAACAGGTCCATAACCATCTTTAAATCTACAAAGAACGATTCTATTTTCCATTTGAGTCATTTTAGCGCCAACAGCGATTGGAAGTGCGTATGCAGAACCATTGCTCCAAGGTGCGTACCAAGTTCTTCCCATTCCCTCACCTACTGCTCTTGGTTTAAATATATGAGATGCTCCGCCAGCTGCTACAATTACGGTTTTAGCCCTAAAAACGTGATAATCTCCGGTTCTCATATTAAATCCAACCGCTCCACCTATTCTATTTTCTTTTTCATCATCCATTAAAAGATGAGTAATCATAATTCTATTATAAATTTTATCTGCTGATTTTTTAGCTGCTTCGGCAACTATTGGCTTATAGCTTTCTCCGTGGATCATTATTTGCCATTTTCCTTCTCTTAAATATCTGCCAGTTTTTTCGTTTTTCATCATTGGTAAACCCCATTCATCAAACATATGAACTGTTGAATCTACGTGACGAGCCATATCGTAACCAAGATCTTCTCTAACCATACCCATTAAATCATTTCTAGCGTAACGAACGTGATCTTCTGGTTGATTCTCATTCCATTGCATTCCCATGTAGCAATTGATTGCGTAAAGACCCTGCGCAACAGCACCACTTCTATCAATGTTAGCTTTCTCAACACATACTATTTTTAAATCTTTTCCCCAATGCCTTGCTTCAAAAGTAGCACCCGTACCAGCCATACCACCGCCTACTATTAATACATCACTTTCTTCAAAATGTGTTTTGACCTTAGCCATTAATAATAAACTCCTTTTTTAAAAGTATCTTTGCTTATAGTTGGCAAATCTCCGTCTATATTTAAACCATTAGGTTCTGTATATAATCTTTGTGAATTAATTTCTCCTTGATTAGGAGACTTTTCTTCTGCAAGCTTTGGAATAAATTTTCCCCATGGTTTAGTTGTGATAGGAGATACGAAATTTTTTTCATTTCCGTTTCTAAATTTAATTTTCCATGAGATTGTACCTTTTTCTTCTTCACGTCTTACTCTAACGCTATGTCCCATTGGTGCAAAATCTGCGTATCCTCGAACATCAATAGCATGATTAGGACAAGCTTTAACGCAAGAATAACATTCCCAACAAAAATTTGGTTCAATATTTACTGCTCTTCTAATAGTTTCATCAATATGCATAATATCTGATGGACAAATATCTACGCAGTGACCGCAGCCATCGCAACGCGTCATGTATACAAAAGTGGACATATTTATTTTTTACCTTTCATTATTAATAGTGTTTTGGTTGTTCTCTTTTAATTCCTAAGCCAAATTGTTTTGGTGCGTCAGCCAGTGGCGGTAAATTATCTCTAGATCCATCTGCTTCAGCTAAATTTTTTTGTATTGCCGCTCCAGGCTTGTAAAACATATGAGCAAATTTTGACCAATACACACCGCCAAATAAAACTAAATTTGAAGCAATATATAAAACTAAAAATAAATAACTTAATTTAATCATTCCTGAAAATTGAGTATAAGACCAAGCTAACCCAAATGTTGCGCAAGCTAAAAGAGCTAAAACAAATAAATCAGCTTTAATTACTCTGTACCATGGGTGCGCTTCTGCTAAAACATCTACTCTTAAAAATAACCAAAACCAAAATCCACCAAAACAAGTCATTATTGCACCAACATGCCACATAATAGTTAAACTAGAAGGGGTTGAAGAACCGGCGGTAGGAAATGAAAAAATTAATAAAGCGGAAGTAACCCAAAAAATAATCGTGCCGTACATTCCTAATACATGCGCCACTCTTCTTTTTCCTCTACCTAATTCGGCGGTAGTTGCTATGTCATGTGCAACTGTTTTTAAAATAACTGAAGTTCTTTGTCCTGTAGAAAGTTGAATTTTTGCTGATTTCTTAGCTTTCTTGGCGTTATCAAAAAAATATTTTACATTTTTTTTATGAATTATATCTATCAAAGTTCCTATGGCCACTAAAGCAATCATAGCTATTGCGAAACTTTGCATCGCTAATGGTGAAATTATTTCCGCTAAAACGGAAAATGGATTGTTAGTAATCATTATAATTTTTTTTCTTGGTTTTTTTCAATTTATATATTTGCTGAATACATAGGTCAAGCATAGAACGCTCTGCTTAGTTGAGAAGAGTTATCAGTTATTTTTTAAAAATACTCTTATTAGTAGAGTTAGAATTATAATTTTCCATCTTTTCTCATTTGAGCTCTAATCTTAGTTGCAGAAATTTGTTGGGTTTTTTCATCCAGGACAATTTCTTCAATTTTATAGCCAACACCTCTACCGTAACAAATATTTGTTATATTTGGTACTAAAGTGACTTCAACTCTATTCTTATATTCTTTCAACGCTTCAAGAATATTTTTTTTAACTGTATTAAAATCAAAAGGGTTATCATCTACTCCCTTAACATCTCTTACCATTATGTTTACTTGACCAGTTTTTTTTAAAATTTCTTCAAAAAGTTTTTGATGTCCTGCGTGCCAAGGTTGCCATCGGCCAAGCATTTGAGCTGTGGGAAGTCTATTGTCCCACACATGGTTTTCATTTTTCATTATGATATGAAAAGTTAAGCAGCTAACTGAAGTTTATGCTTTGCAGTCATGCCACTTAAAAAATTCCAAAGATATCTAGCTGTTAAAACAGAAGCTTTTTCTGCTTTAGCCTGTTCTTCTTCAGATAGACTATCAAGAAGTTTTTCACATTCAGCTCTATGCACAACATCTGCAGATTTATGTGCTTCAAAAAATTCTAAACCTTCTTTTGAATTAACTCCATAAAATTTTTTAAGACCTTGAATTTTAGTGTCAGCAATCTCCGGAATTTGTCGTTCATATGTGTATAAAGAAGCTAGTCCCTCAGCATATGAAGATCTTGCTTGAGCAAAAAAATTATCTATCATGTCTTTTGTAAACCAATCGGGTTTAACATTGTCAATTTTATTTTTATCTGCCCCCACTGCTGCTGCAAAGTTTTTCCAAAGTTTTGGGTGATCACTTTCAGCGTTTTCCTCATCTTGTAAGTTTTCTAAAAGAATTTTTCTTTTTTCAATATCATCACATATTGAGTGAGTTGCACTTATATATCTTGGGAATGCCTTTACATGTTGATAATACTGCTCAGCATAGTCTTTAATAATTTCTCTAGTTAGTTTTCCTTCGTTCCAATAAATTTCATAAAACGGGTGTCTTAATAGGTGATATTCATCCAACTTCTTATTTAGTTCTTTTGAAAACATTTTTTTTCCTT
>Ga0307986_10003239_pt1 | contig 11391 bp, 12 predicted proteins | sample EllFjometageno82_FD_203170 | JGI IMG/M metagenome (GOLD analysis project Ga0307986, IMG submission 203170) | Marine microbial communities from Ellis Fjord, Antarctic Ocean - #82 | ecosystem: Environmental > Aquatic > Marine > Unclassified | place: Southern Ocean | collected 2014-10-09
CAGTTGACATAGCAAATGCCATAGTTCCACCCACAACAGATATTGAGTCTTCATTTGTTGTGTCATTTACGTCTCCTGAACCAGCAGCGTAAAAGAAGTTAGAAGAACCTGATACAGATACATCTGCAGAGGCTGTTCCAATTGCACCAGCTGTAATTGCTGATACGAAGGTTAGTAGTTTTTTCATGTTAAAGTCCTTTCATTTTTTGTTTATATAAACATTAACAATTAGGAAATTACTTATTTATGAATAAAAACACTACTAATTAAGAAAGAAAATTGAAAAAAAAGACATTTGTTGCAAAAATGCAACAAATAAAATCCTATATTTTAAAGGACTTTTTGATCTTTAAGGTATTTATCCCAGTACGCATTTTGGTTTTTATAACTTTTTTCAAATTCATCTAAGAAAATATCATAGTCCTTAGACCTACTAATAGAGGAAGTATAGATATCTTTTTTAATTTGAGTTTTAGAAGCTGTTCCCGAGGAGAATTTTTTTCTTTTTTCTTCATCATAGAGTTCATTAATTCCAATAAAATTATAAATTTCTTTTGCATATTTTTGAGGGTCACTGACGATTTTTTCATAGTCCATAAGCAAAAAATTTCCATTATCATTTTGAGATAGCCATATCTTTTTTAAAGCCTCCACATTAGACATGGCAACCCCAAGATTAAATAAATTTGAACTGTAAGGGATATTTGCTAAATAAAATTGAGTAAAAATAGACCAAGCATTATCAAGCGGCCTTCTGTTCAAGCATATAACTTTTGCTGAAGGGAGGCATAATTTAATGAGACCTACATTATAAATATTTGAAGGCATTTTATCTATGACAAACTGATGATCATTGTCCGGGTTAAAATTTTTTAAAATTCGAAGATATTCATTGCCTATTTCTAAAGCTTTCTCTGGAATGATATCATCATAGTTAAACTGAGATAATCGATTAAAAATTTGCAATTCACCGGCAGAGACAATTTTATCAGAGCTACCAAGAATAGATTCAAGAAGAGTTGTGCCGGAGCGAGGATTGCCCACTATAAATATACAATTTTTTCCTCGTTCAGAATATTTCTCATCAAAATTTTCATACATATCCAAATAGAAATTTTTGTTAAAACACTTTATAGTTTTTTTGATACGTTCTTGAGCAGCAAAAGGCTTATAACGTAATTTTTCTGCTTTAATACTATTTCCTTTTTCATAATTTACAAAAGCGTCTTTATATTTTTTTTCTTTTTCGTTCACTCTTCCTAGTCCAAAAAAAGCACCAGCCCTTGATGAGAAATAACTCTCTTCGCTAAGCGAAAAGTCTTGAGCCTGTATTTTCATTTTTTCTGTTATTTCTTGTGGTGCGGAATTTGATAAGTCAAAAAACATTCTAGCATCAAATTTTTTTTCTAATTCTTGCTTTATATAGTTAATTGTTTCATCAGTATTATTTTTAGCAATGAGTATTTCTAGATAAAGGGATCTAAGGTTCTTATCGGAGGCAAAACTATCCCCAGGGACATTCTTTATAAGTTCAAAACACCGATTTACAAAATCAAAGGCCGCATCATAGTTTTTTAAATTAAATGATATCTGAGCCCTATTGAATGTGACAGCATACTGATTTGGTTGAATTTTCTCTGCTTCATCTAAATAGATAATAGCATTGGCATAATCTTCTAAATGGCGATAGGAAAAAGCTATATTGTTGATTACATCAAAATCATTTTTATGATCAGGTAATGACTGAAGTAGGGCGTCAAGCGCCCCCCCATATTTTTTTTGTTGAAGAAGAGCTATTCCTAACCATTTCTGTATCAGAGAAGAATTAGGCTGCGATTTAAGGGCAGACCAACATAAATTTTCTGCATGATGATATTCTTGCTTTTTGACCGCATCAATAATAGCTTGAAAAGTATCAGTCATCATTTAAATATAGAATATAACATGCAAATAAGAAAATGAATTTTTTAAATAATATAAAATTAAAATATACTAGTGATCTGCTCAATCAATCCATAGAGAAAAATGAATTTAGTAATTTTCAAAAGCACTATGAAGTACTAAAAAAAATTGATGAAAGTGTTGCCAACAAATATATTAGATATAATTCATTTGATTTTATAGAAAAGGAAGAGCTTAACTTTCTTTTTAACCAAAATATTATTTGGGCAAATTCTTTTAGAAAGAAAGATACAGATTTAGTCACTAATTTTATTTCTCAAATTTTTGCGTTAACTTCGAATACAAAAATACAACATCTAAATTTTTATGAAGAGGTTTTAAAAACATTAGGTGAGGAAGAGATTAAAGACTACCAGTTTGTTAACGACGTTTTTCTGAAATCCCATTACTATTTTCAAATGATGATAGATAATCAAAATCCGGGTGTAAAACTCATGAATACAAATAGTGCTTTCTTTGAATATAATAGCAAAATTCATTTTACCCATCATAAATTAACTAAATGTTTGTTTTATATTCTTAAACACCCCTACCAAATATTTAGTGAATTGAAGCAGGAGGGGCTGACCTCGCAAGCGGCATTAAATGTTTTATGTAATCTTGAAAATAAACCAACGATGATGGAAATCCATAAAAATGGAAAAGTATTATCCTGTCCCGAAAATTCTAGCTCTTGGGAAAATAACGTTCTTAGTTGGACAAATGATAATGTCCAGACATCTCTAAGAGGGCTCATTATTTTTTATGATGATTTGCTCGCTGATACAGAGGATAAATTGATCACAATTGCTGCCCATTTAAAGGAAGCGGGTTTCGAAATAGAATTGAACCCACTAGAAATAAGTAAAATAGCAGAGAAATTTCAATTTGATCAGAGAAATACTATTCCAATAGAAATATCTAATAATGAAAAAAAATTAATTGATAGAGATTGTGGTGCATTAATTGAAAAATTTTTTTCAAAAAAAACTCTTAATTATCAAAATGCTCTTAACGCAAAATAGTTATAATTATTTTTTATGAATTTTGATAAATCTTCCTATCAGGAAATCAGAAGTCTTGTCGAGAAAAAATACCCATTAGCAAAATTAATGGTTGTCTCTAAAAATAGACCTGCGTCAATGATTCGAGAGGCTATACAGGAAGGAGCTTCGCTCTTCGGTGAAAACAAAGTTCAAGAAGCAGAGAAAAAATTTGACGAATTAAGAAAAGATTTCAATGATATTGAGCTTCATCTCATTGGCCCCCTTCAAACGAATAAAGTTAAACAGGCCATGAAAATATTTGATGTCATACAATCAGTTGATAGGGAAAAATTAGTAAAAGAAATTTCAAAAAATCATTCAGAATTATTAAGAACTCAAAAATTTTATCTTCAAATTAATATCGGAAAAGAAGATCAAAAGTCGGGAGTTTTTCCAGAACAAACCAAAACCCTTTATGACTATGCAGTTGGGCAAGGTCTCAATATAGTGGGCTTGATGTGCATTCCCCCTAATGACAAAGAGCCAGATACTTATTTTTATCAAATGATTGAATTAAAGAATTCGATTAATCCCAATCTTCTTTTAAGCATGGGTATGAGTGGCGATTATCAATCCGCGTTAAAACACCAAACGAATTGTATTAGAATAGGGTCTTTATTTTTTAATGATCAATAAGTTTTTTTTAGCATTTATTTTTATGGTATCTTTTATCAATGTACACCATCTTTATGCATTAGAATTTAGTTGTGACTTTGAAGAAGTGCATTCGAACGGCACAGTGAACCAGGGTATAGTTTTATTAAAAAAAGACAAATTAAGATATGAATATCATGACGATGATTTATTTATAATCTTTGTGGAAGGAGAACAAACCTACCTATTTGACAAAAAAACCAATACGTCAAAAAAAATTAAAAATAATCTAGACTCAATTCAAATTATTATGAAATTAGCAAACCAGTTCCCTCATATTAAAAAAGACTTTAAAGAAAAAGATACTCATATAAAAATCGAGTTGAATAGCCAAAATAATTTTATTAAAAGAATTTCCATAGATAGTAAAAGAGCTAGACTTAGTCTGTATCTAAACAATTGCATTCTTGATAAGCCAATTAATAATATTTTTTTTAGATTTAATCCTGTCTTTGAGTACCGTTAATGTTTCTAGATATTCAATCAAATGATCCTGATCTTTTAAAATTCTTAGAAGAAAATATTTCTAAAACGACGCCTAGCATTATATTAGGCAAAAAAGGTCACCGTCTTTTAACTTTAAATTTTTTATCCTCTGAAAATGAAGTTAAAATATCCTGTCCCCACCAGGATCCAATCAGCATGTCTAAACCTTTTCATTTTTCTGAAATCATCAATAAAATTAATCATTTTCAACAAAATTACTTTGTTGAGATGGGTCCCATGGAGTATTTCCCATTTGATGGCTCGTTGAAATTGAATGAAAAAAATACACTACTCACTCAAACACAAAATCAAATACTATGTAGCCTTGTATGTTTTGAAGAGGGGATAGATAAGAAAAAACTTTATGAATCCATCTGGGTTAAAGATAAAAATATTTCAGAGAATAAGCTAGACACACACCTGACAAATTTAAGAAATCACATTTTTGATTTTGGTAATTATAAATTAAACTTTAAAACTTTAAGAGGAGCTATAAAATTAGATATTAATTAGATATTAATATTTCTCTTTTTCCGGTTTGACTAGCTTTTGAAACTACACCTCTGTCTTCAAGAACTTCCATAATTCGTGCTGCTTTATTATAGCCGATTTGAAAATTTCTCTGTAAGTAGCTAGTTGAGGCTCTCCCACTATTTTTAATTAAGTCAATTGATTTTGTTACTAGCTCTTCATCTTCATCACTAATTTGTGAGCCAGCATCTTCTAGTCCGTCGCTCTCTAGTATTCGTCCTATTTCTTCTACATATTGAGTAGCTTGGTTAGCTTTGATTTCAGAGATCATTTTTTGAACTTCTTTATCCGACATAAAAGCTGACTGATATCGAATGATCCCACTTCCGTTAATCATCATAAGCATATCTCCGTTACCTAATAACTGTTCAGCTCCTACTTCACCTAAAATAGTTCTACTATCGTATTTACTTGCTACCTGAAAACTAATCCTAGATGGAAAATTGGCTTTGATGCTTCCTGTAATAATATCCACACTTGGTCTTTGTGTTGCCATCACCAAATGTATTCCGCAAGCTCTAGCTTTTTGAGCAAGTCTTTGAACATAATGTTCCACTTCTTTTCCAGCCGTCATCATAAGGTCTGCCATTTCATCAATCACAACAACTATAAAAGGCATTTTTTCATCAGTTTGGTCATTGAAATTTTCAAGGCTTCTGCACCCAACTTCGTTCATCAGCTGATATCTATTTTCCATTTCATTACAAACCCACTTAAGGGCAATGATGGATTTTCTTGGCTCAGTTACAACCGGTGTTAACAGATGAGGAATGTCGTTATATACACTTAGTTCTATCATTTTAGGATCAATAAGAATGAGTCTCAATTCCGAAGGCTCAAACTGATAAAGCATACTCGTTAATAAGCTATTAATAAAAACTGACTTTCCAGACCCGGTTGTCCCTGCCACTAATAAATGAGGCATCTTAGATAAATCTACTACTTTTGTATTTCCGGTAATATCTTTGCCTATGCAGATAGGAATTTTATGATTAGTTTTTTTAAATTCATCAGAAGCTAATAGTTCTTTTATAGTCACCATCTCCCTTTGTTTATTGGGTATTTCAATACCAATAAACTTAGTTCCATAAACCTGAGCTATTCTAACCGAAGTGGCGCCCATACTCCGAGAGATATCATCAGCCAAATTAATAATGGAATTAATTTTAATTCCAGGTGCGGGCAATACTTCATAGAGAGTAATAACAGGACCAACCTTGATGTTGATGACTTCAATTTTAATATTAAAATCAATAAAAATTCCTTCAATAAAATTTGCGTCTTCTTTTAATACTTCTTTGTTTACTTTTTCTCCAGTAGAGGCTTGAGCATTATTTAAGATTTCAAGAGAGGGTCTCGTGTATCTGGATTTTCTTGTTGAGGAAGCCTTTACCTCAACTTCTTCATAATGAGTATCGGGAATAATTTTTTTAGATACCCTTGGTTCTGATTTTCTAATAGTCACTTTAGGCTCTAAAGGTCTTTTGAAACTTAGCTTTGGAATTTTAAATTTTATGAGAGATAATATATCGGTTGAAAATAGCAAGCCAACCAGACCAATGAAAGAAAAAATAATAACAACATATTTATTAGTAAAAAAATTAGCTAATAAAATACTGATTGTCCCCCATCGATAATCACTTCCAAAAAAATCTATGGAGTAGTCATAAAATATAAAAAATTGTTCAAAAAGTATTAAAGAAATAAGAAATAAAAAAAATCTAAGAAATATAAAATTCAAATAGGATTTAGTTATTTGATGAATTGATACCAATAAAAAAAATACAGGAACGACACAAGCAAGAAATCCAAAGCAATAAATTAAAAAACTTGATAAATGGGAACCGTATATTCCCAAATAATTAGTTACGGGGGCCGAAGATATAAAAAGAAGTGATGTATCTAACTGATTAAATGAAAATAAAGATAGAGAGACGACGCTAAAAATCAAAACATATAAGAAAAATAAAAGCCATCTATAAAAATTTGATAAAGCCTCTGAGAAGGAGTTAGGAAAAATCTTATTATTCATGATATAAAATTAATATATGCACAAGAATGAAAAATAAAATACTAAAATATGACTGCCTTATAGTTGGTTCGGGTCTTCTGGGCTCATTGTTGGGCATTGCCTTAATAAAAAAGAAATACAAAATTCTTATTATAGAAAAGGAAAATCTATCTAATAGAGCATTCTCTGACCAAAGAACATTAGCTGTAAATGCAAATTCTAGAGATTTCTTACAATCTATTAACTTATGGGGAAAACTTAACAATCAATTTACAAATATTGATCAAATCTCCATAAAAACTTTCCTCAATAGCGATGAATTAGTCTTTAAAGAGCAACAAGAAAGCATGGGTAGCGTTATTTATAACAAAGAGCTACTCGCGATAGCTCATAAGTTTTTAATTAGTCAAAAGTCAATCATTGATAAGACTCTGATTAATTTAGATCAGCTAACAACTGATGATAATATTCAAATAAAAAATAAAAATTACTCTTTTAAAAAAATCATTATCGCAGGAGGTAAGCAATTTAGAGAGCAAATGGATCCCTACTGTTTTTTAGATGGCTCTTCTAGTCAAAAAGCTCATGTAGGATTTTTTAACCATCAAAAAAGTCATGATAATATCGCTTATGAAAATTTTACAAAGCAAGGACCACTAGCAATATTGCCTGCACCACATAAATCTGACAAGTTTTCGACATTTATATACTCTACTTCAGATCTAATTTCTAAGCCCTCTATTGAAAAAGTAATTAGTAAAAATTTTAAAAAAACACATGGGAATATCCAGGTAAATAAAAATATTTTTTCTTATCCTATTAATCCCTATTTATTTAACCCAAAAAAAAAATATAAAGATCTTATTTTTATTGGAGATAGCTTCAGATCAATTCATCCTGTTGCAGGTCAGGGTTGGAACTTGGGAGTAAAAGATATTCAAAGCTTTCTGAATCTTTTAAATAGCAAATCACTAGATTCAAAAAATTTTAATGCTATTTATTATTCAAGAAGAAAAATAGAAAGTTATCTTTATTTTGCTTTCACAGAAGTCATTAATAAAACATTTCAGCTTCATACGCCTCTTGCTAATTTTTTTGGGTCAAATAGTTTAAAGGCATTAAAAAGATTAAGTTTTCTAAGAACGCTATTTATTAAACAAGCGATGGGAATCAATAAAATTATTAATTAGTGTTGGGAAGTGCTGCCAACAACTCTAAAGGTATTAAGGTCTAAAATAGTGTTAATGACTTTAAGCCGATCAATTAAATTCTGTGCTTCTAATATTGCCTGCTTATCTATTTTATTAAAAGGGGCAAGCATAGTCAGAGTACTTAATAATTGAAGGTTAGAAGTTTCTTCAATAATATTTAAATCAAGATCATATTTTTTAATCTTGAAAAATTGTGCAAATTTTTTAATTAAGCCTTCCCTATCAATCATAGGCTCTACTAAGTTAATATCATGAATAAAATCAACAGTTTCAACATTTGCATTATAGTATCCTCCTTGCGAAAGTTGACTATCAGAAATTTTAAAACGACAAATACCATCTAGATTTAAAACAATTCTATTATCTGGTGTTTCTATAAAAGAAGTGATTTTTCCTATACAGCCAATGTTAAAAAAAGCACCGCTATTATCTTTAGGTTGAACAATCCCAATCAATCTTTGTTTTTTTAATGATTCTAAAACCATCTTAATATAACGGGGCTCAAAAATATTTAAAGGTAACTTACCAAAAGGAAGCAAGAGAACATTATCTAAAGGAAATAAAGGTAAATGGTCTGGAATATCATTCATTCCAATTTCAAATAAATTTTTTGTATCTTCTCCCATCTTTTATTTAAACATAATACTTGATAATTTTTTTCTAGCCACAATTACATTGGGATCATTAAATCCTAACACGTCAAAAAATTCTAATAATTTTTTTTTCGCTGCTTCCTCTTTCCATTTAGCGTCTTGTTCAAATAGGATTAATAAATGATCAAACCCTTTTTCGATTTCTTGATTTACTAGAAACATATTTGCCAGCTCAAGTCTTTCATCTTTATCTTTAGGATTTTTTATAACAAATTCACTTAATGTATTTAAAACGGTAGTATCAACAGCGCCCTCTTTAGAGGAGTCTAATATTTTTTTGAGCTTAGATATTTCTTCATTAGCAGTTATTTCATCAGTTAAAGATTCATAAAGCTCTAAAGCATCGCCAATATTTCCTAATTGATAATAACATCTCATTAATCCAATAATAATTTTTACATTTGTTGAGTCCATGCCCAGTAACTGTTCATAAAGAGCTTGAGCTTCTTGAAATTTTTCTTCTTTAAAATTATCGTCAGCTTCTTTAAGTAACTTAGGAACTTCATTGCCTGGAGCGCTATCAAGCATTTGTGTTATAAGTTTTAGAATTTCTGCTTCAGGTTGTGCCCCTTGAAACGCATTGATGGGTTTGCCGTCGACAAAAGCGTATATAGTTGGAATAGATTGAATATTTAATTTTGTAGATAATTCATTATTTTCATCAACATTAATTTTAACTAAAATAATTTTACCATTTTGTTCATTAACTATTTTTTCTAACAATGGAGTCAGCTGTTTGCATGGTCCACACCAAGGTGCCCAAAAATCAACTAAAACAGGAGTTGTTTTTGAAGCTTCTACAACGTCTTGTAAAAATTCATCTTGATTAATATCTTTAATAAAGCTCATAAAATATAAATGGTAATTTTTGTCAATAAAACAAGGGTTTAATTAAAATAAGTCTTGATTTGTAGTTAGGGGTTAGATATCAAATATATCACGTCTAGGCGGGCGTAGCTCAGTGGTAGAGCACTTCGTTGCCAACGAAGATGTCGAGGGTTCGAATCCCTTCGCCCGCTCCAATAAATTTAATAATATTAATAAAATATGAATAGACATTTTTTTAATTTAAAAGAGAGCCCCCTCTTCCAATACCTAGTTATTTCAATTATTATATTTAATGCATTTACTATTGGAATAAACACATATGAATTAGGTGAATTTACTAAAAGTGTTATTAGTATTCTTGATTATTCAATTACAGTTTTTTTTGTCATAGAACTATTAATTCGATTTATAGGAGAACCAAAAAAAATAAATTTTCTTAAAAGTGGTTGGAACATATTTGATACATTGATAGTTTTAATTTCATTAATCCCAATATCAAATAGCTCAAGTTTTTTACTTTTGAGACTTCTTAGGGTATTCAGAGTTCTAAGAATTATCTCTATAATTCCAGAACTTAAATTAATTATCGAAGCATTATTAGGATCAATCAAAAGGGTCTTTTATGTGAGCCTATTACTTTTTATCATTCTTTATATTTATGCAACTATTGGTTCAATTTTATTCAGCTTAGATATACCGCAGAGATGGAATGATGTAGGAGTTTCCATGATAACACTTTTTCAGGTTTTAACGTTATCTTCTTGGGAACAGGTGATGCTCCCTCTTCAAGAAATATATTGGTGGGCATGGATTTATTTTTTTAGTTTTATAATAATTTGTGGAATCACAATGGTAAATTTACTTATAGCTATTCTTGTAGATGTGGTCATAAATCAAAAAAAACTTTAGGTAATTAATACTTAGGTAACAATGAATAATTTTAAATCTGAAGTCTTCAATTTATTCTTATTATTTAATTAAAATCTTCTTTTATAAATATCTTTTTATTCTTAAGTAAGTTAATTTTTTTTAATAATTTATCACTAACATTCGTATAAATAATATTTTTAGAGTTTTCCCATACTGCCAAATCCTGATGACTATTTCCTATATAATCAAAATCATTTATTTTAAGAGTATCTTTAATAAATTTTACCTTATTTAAACTTATCATATTATAATTTTTTCTTGTTCCGTATGCGTCATCAAAAATATTTAATTTTACAGCTATTTTTTTAATAATCTTTTCATGAGATCCAGAAATTAAATACACTTTTCTTCCTAGTTTTTTAGCATCTAGGATAAAATCCAAACAAGATTTATTAAAATTTAATTGATCAAAATTAACATGATAATTTTTTGAAGCATAAAATTTAGCACTAGGTTTACCAAATAAAAAAAATCTTATAATAATATTAAAAAAATTTAAAAAATTATTAGAAAGGCTTTTTTTTAAAGCCATTTGACCAATATCTTCTTTAATAACAGTGCCATCCAAATCAACAAAAAGAGGAATTAAATTATTCATTATTAAATTTTTTTATAAAAAGAAGCTGTTACTTCTAATCTCTCACTTATAAGTTTTTCTTTAATATTACCAATACAATCACATTTAACCCTATTAGCTTTTTTAATTAATTCATTATAAGCAATTAAAGTCATAATTTCTTTTTCTTTATTTTTAAAATTTTTTCGACCTCTTTTTTCTTCAGGAAATGATTTAAAAAAATCTTCAACTATTTTTATAGATACTTTTTTAATAATTTTAATATTTTGGTATCGTGGCATTATTTTATAATTTTTCTTGGAAGGATTATTTTTCATAATCTCCATTAATGTTTAAAATGTCTATGGTTAAGTTCATGAAGATGCATTTTATTTTTTTTTGCAAAAGAGATAATTTTATTGTCATTGATAGAACCCATGGGTACGAATATTTTGATATTTAGTTTTGTTTTTAAGATTAATTTAAGAGAGTCTTCAAAAGGAAAAAAAGCATCAGAAAATAAAAACATTTGTTTCTTAAGGTT
>Ga0307986_10003241_pt1 | contig 11388 bp, 6 predicted proteins | sample EllFjometageno82_FD_203170 | JGI IMG/M metagenome (GOLD analysis project Ga0307986, IMG submission 203170) | Marine microbial communities from Ellis Fjord, Antarctic Ocean - #82 | ecosystem: Environmental > Aquatic > Marine > Unclassified | place: Southern Ocean | collected 2014-10-09
CAACAAGAGTAGTACTAGTTACTGCGCTTCCCAATTGTTTATTGAGTATACTACTGCCTCTCTGTGTTCCATCAACACTTGCACCAATAGCATATGTAATCTTGAAACCATCTCCTGATTGTCCAGCAGTAAATTTTAACCAATTTCCAAGTAATGTAGAACCACCATCTGCATATTCTTGAATATCACCATCCGAATTTATTTGTGCAAGTTTAATAGAACTAGTATCAACATCTGTTCCATCTCTTCTCATTAAAAAGAAACTTTGAACAGTGCTTGAGGAACCAGCTTGAGAGGTTCCTGCTGTACCAATGCTGGCAGCTGCAAATCCTGTTGAAGTTGTATCTGTAAATATTGCTGTGCCACCACCAGAAACTTCTGTAAAATCAGTGAGAGATGATGCTGTATGAATTCTATATGTTCCAGCAACATTAGAATCGTCTGCACTGGCATCTGCCACAACCATTAGATTGATTGCTGGATGAAGAAACGTATCCTTTAAATCTTCTAAAGTCATAGCTCTAACATCACCATCACTATTAAGACAGATTGGAAACGCTCTATAGTCAGTATCTTCTGTCTGGCCAGAAGAAGTATCATACGCAAAATTAATTTTATCAAAAGATACATCAGTTGTTGCTGAAGGTGCGCCAGCAGAACCAGATGGGTCTGCACTTACACTTACTACAGAAGCACCAGATTTCAATCTTGTGTCAGTGATAGCAGCCATATTTGCACCACTGTTTGATACAACAGTAAGTAATGCAGATGGGTCTGAAGAATATTGAAATATTGCTTTTTGTTGATGTAACAAAATTTGAGCGTCAGTCATCTCTTGCAAATTGTTGTCACTATTAATAAAAAGTGGTCTTACAACTGCCATTCTCTACACACTATTGATTGTTCTTACAACCATTCCAGCAGAATCTATAATATTAAAAACAGAACCTACCAAATCTGTTGCTGATTCATGAATGATATCGTCTAAGTCGGTTTCATCAATAATATTTTCTCCCGCATTTGCTCCAGCACCATCTGTTCCACCAGCTTCAATCACAAGGAATGCACCTCTTGTAGTGGTGCTGATTTCAATTGAGTTGACTGGGAGTGCTGGAATTTGACTAAAGGTTACTATACCAGTTGAAGCAATTGTAATTGAGTCTGCGTCTGAAGCAGAACCAATAGTAGCACCATCCCCAATAACAACATTACCAGAAACATCTAGGTTTGCATTGATATCTACAAGAGTAGCATTTAATTCAATTTCATCTGTAGCATTAATATCTAGTGTAGTTCCGTCAGGAGCGCCAATATTTTGTGACGCATCATTGAATTGAATTACACTTGTGCTATTAAGCAACAGGCCAGTGTTATGAACATGAGTAAGACTGATTTCACTATTTTCGCCGAAGTTTAATATTGCCCCATCTGAGTCAAGAGAAACATCATCCCCAACAGTTAGGTCGCCAGAAAGATCAAGATTTACAGCAATAATTGTTCCTGTAAAGGTTGGACTAGCAGTTGTGACAGCTGTTGATAAAGTTGTACCATCTCCAAGCACTGTATAGACATCTAAAAAATTATCATTAATTTTGTCACCAGCAGATCGCAGGGTATCACCTGTTCCATCATCAGCTACTGTGCCTAATCCTAATGTTTGAATTGCCATTTTTTATTTCCTTCTAACCTTTATTTATACGTTTGACATGTCGGTTGTGGATAGGTCCATAGTAAACGCTGTAGAACTAAGTAGTGGAATTCCCGGCACAATATAAGATGAATTATTTAAAATATCACTTCTTGTTTCAAGTTCAAATAAAGCTTTATCCCCAGCATCAGAAGAGTCTCCATCTGTTCCATCAAAAATAACTATTCCAGTATTATCAGAGTGTCCAGTTTCAACCGATTCAAACAATAGTTGATTACCAGTCTGTGATTTTTGATCAGGAACTGTCTCATCAATCAAGAAGAAACCAGCATTCTCAGCGTTGTCGTTTGTTCCGTCCAAAAGTATATGGTCTGGTCCACTGTTATCTTCCAGCGCAACACTCAATCCTTTCTCAGAAAGAATATCAGAACTTTCAGTAATACTGTCAAATGTGTTGGTTTCCAAAAAGTTTTGAGTAGGTACAACACCAGTTGTATCAGTGTTATCTTCTAGTTCAATGCGGAGACTTTCTAATAACAATTTCTCATTTAGATTAGGACCAGTTGCATTCTCTAATATAATATCCTCACCATGAGTTGTAGCTACTGTAGTTCCATTCTCTTGCTTAAAGGAACCCGCTTCAGTTTCTTCTAACAATATACCAACAGTTTCTGAAGTTGCACTAGTATTGCCTGCATCAGTTCCAATATCAATAATTCCAGTTCTTACAAAGTCTGACAAAGGAAATGTGGACACATCTGAAAGAATTGGTCCACCACCATCATCTTCTGAAAGAAGAAGGCCTTCTTGTCTAATGTCAATTGGGAAGAATGTTGGAATAATACCGATACTTCTTTTATGATGTGCTTCTTGAGCAGCCTTACTTTTAATTGTTCCTAGTTCTGTCTCCAAGGCATCTGCGCCACCAAATGGTGTTGCTAAACCCACAAGACCAAGTGAAGTTCGTGATGGACCTACTGGTGCATTTGTGGATAATTTTAATGACAAAGATTTGACAACAGAAACATCTGTTGTTTCACCAACTCGTAAGGGTCCACTTCCAGATACCAGCGAAGTTTCTGGAACTAAGAAACCACCATCTTCTTTGATAAGAGCATTATGATTAATACCATTTGGATTATCAATACGTTCAAAGACCATTTTATTCTTAGGTGTATGTAACTCATCTTCTAACTCTAATGAACTCCCAGCATCAGTTCCATCAGCATCAGTTCCTTCTAGAAGAATATCACCTCTAACATCACCTTCATCATCTACGTCAGACAAAGGCAAACTTGCTGTAAAATCAGTTGCGTCATAAATTAAATTATTTGTTGTTGTTCCTGCTGTAGCAGATTCTTGAAGAATATCTTCACCAGCATTTGAGGAACCAGTATCTGTCCCATCAAGAACCATGAATTCATTTATTCCGGTGCTTAAAGAGTCTTCTTGAACGACAACATCAAGCAAACTGCCCGGTTGCATCTCAAACGCAGCAAGGGCCCTTCTAACTTGTATGGGTTGATCACCAACAAAATTACTAATAGTCATTGGTTTGCTGTCGAGAACCATAGCATTATCGACTTGTTGTGCAATCTTAACCTTACCAAAAACAGCAAATCCAACTGGATGCACAACTTTCTTTAATTCATTTACGAATTCATTTATACCCGCACCAGTATTAATTTCATATGAAAATTGTTGATAGAAAAAAGAATCTTGTAAACGATTTAAACTTTCACCTAGCAATCCTTTAATATCAGATGATGAGGAAACTTCATCTTTTACAATATCTACGTTAGATGAACCTTTTGAAATGTCTGCCGCTACAATCGTTCCTGTAAATCCACCAGCGGCCGTGATAGTGGTGGTTCCGGCAGAAAAATCTATTCCATCAACTTCATGAACAACACTGCTACCAGCACTAAGAGAAGAAGAATTTGTTCCATCTAAAGCAATAACTCCATCTTCTGCTTCTATCTCGCCTAATAATATTCCACCAGCATTTGCGCCAGCAGTATCAGTGCCATCTAAAATTAAAACTCCTTGAGGAAATCTACTTGATGATTCATCTAAAAGTGTATCACCAGAGTCAGTCCCAGCAGTATCAGTGCCATCTAATAAAACATTTCCAATATTAATTAAATCACCATCTAAAACTATTGTATCGCCTACATCAACCAATTCATCAAATGTGCTTGTATTTTCATCTACACTTTCAATAAATAATGTACCCTCACCTTCAAGAATAAATATATCACCACTTGTTTCCTCAACAATAAACCCACCGGCATCAGTTCTTCCTGTAGCATTAACAGTATCGTCTGTGCCATCTAAAGTAAGTTTATCTCTGACACTACCAAATGTCTTTCTAAAACCAGAACTTTCTAAAGCTAAGATATCAAAGTTATCTGAAAATGTCTGTTCATTAAAAGAAACAGTGGTGCCAGATTCTAAATCAATTTGATGTGTTTCTATTATGGTTTCAACTTTAAATTCTATCCAATCTGAAAATGGTGATGAAATAAATTTATCAGTTAATGAAGTTATAACAGTTGTGGTATTGACGGAATTTCCATTAATATCAAATTTAGCATTACCTGTTATAGTCTCCCCCACAACAAAATCTGGTGTACTAGTTAACACATATGTTACTGGCGCTGATACATTGGAACCATCATCTAGTCTTCCAGCATCTATTATTACAGCAGTGGCACCAGATGTCAATCCAGTTATTTCTTCATTATCAACGAATGGTCCGTTTAACTCCGAAATTTCAAAAGAAAGTTCAATATTATCACTTATATAAATTGTTTTACTTACAATAATTAATGATTGAGAAGTCACTGTTTCTACAGTCAAATCGTCCAATAGGAAAGTTAAAGCAATATCATTATCTAAAGTTAAAGTAGAACTTATTACAATTACAGCTGCATCATCGTTTTGTGTAGTTATAGATTTAACAACAATATTTCCGCCAATACCTGTGCCAGAAATAATGTCGCCTACATTTATTGTTCCAACTTTATTATCAACTTTAAGAGTATTATTTTTAATTGTAGCGCCATTAAGAGATGCTGTTGCTGAAGTTCCATTAATTGTCATACCGGCAATTATAGTTCCAGAATTATTATCTAACTTAACAATTGTACTATTAAATGTATTTCCATTAAGGTTAGCAGTTGCAGTTGATACATGTACAAAAGCTGAAACAAAAGAACCACCGTTTTTTCCAAGACCTCTAGGAATTTGCGTGACAATTTTTTTAGTAAAAGATGCATCATCCAGAATTATATCTGCTATAGTTATATTACCTTCAGCTGAAGGTTCTGTTAAAAGAGTTCCACCGCTATCATCCTCAAGGGCAAAAAACGCATCACCATCTAACGATGAAGAATTTAAAATTAATCTATCGTTATCAGTTTCATCAAGTAATTTTTCACCTATATCTATCGTATTGTTATATGATACTGAAACAGGCCCAGTAATTTCTTCAGAGCCATCCTCTAGTCCTATGGGTAAAGCATCAGTTGTTTCTAATGTTGTTCTAACAACATCCTCAAAAGTAGTTTCCAGAACTTTTGTATCAGTATTAAAAGACTTGACAACGCCAGTATGAGTTGTTAATGCTTCGCCAACTGCAACTGTTCCACTGGTGCCTTTCAATACAAAATTTGCATTAAATGTTATTTCTGGTGATTCTGTATAATTAGCGCCACTGTCTGTAACCTTTATTTTAGATACTGCACCGATATCAGTTGTGATAGCAAGTAATTTTGGAGTAATAGGCGTATTGTATGTTGCAGCAAGTGAGTTTAATACTTTTGTTCCACTAGTAGACACTACAGTGACTGTAGGAAGACTATTATATCCGAAACCAGAATTTTCTACAAAGACTCTAGTGATTTCACCAGTGTCTACAACTGCATCTTCCAAAGACATTTGGTCAGCGCCAGTAGTATATGTATCGGCAGCTATGACAAATTCTTCTAAGGTAATTGGATGTCCAAGATCAGTTGATGTTGATGTTCCTGTTTCTAATCTAAGAGCATGAGAGTTACCTGTAGATTCTCTAAAACTAATACGGTTATTGTCTACCAAAGTTACTTTTTTACTAAGTGTGATATTTGTTTGAGAAGTTACAGTTGCTACAGTAGTGCCAAGACCAAGACCAGAACCAAAAGCTTCCATACCAACAACAATTGTACCAACAACATTATCTAATGTAATACTTGCAACATTATTAACTACCGCACTATTAATAAGTGCTGTTGCTTCATCAAAAGTGCCACTTTCTAGACCAAGATCAAGAAATTCAAGATGCTGATTTGTTGCATCTTCATAAACCATATAATCGCCAGCATTAGTAGAAGAACCATCAGTTCCATCTAATAATAAAGCGCCGTCAACCACTGACACAAAAGCAGATGGAAGGGATACGTTGTCTTGTGTGGTTGTAAATACTAAAGGATCACCAACTCTATGGCCTTCTCCTGCACTATCAACAATAATACCACTAACACCACCTGATAAAATTTCTTCAACTTCAACTGTAACAGCACCATTTCCCAAATCAGTATTAATAGATAAGTCATCTCCAATCCTATTTAAAATACCATCATTAGTTACATCAGCAGAGGTAACAATCCCAAAAACAAGAAAAGTTTGAGACACATTTCGTGTTATAGAAATACCTTCTATAGTTTCTCCAGCTACAAAAGTTCCCAATACAAAATCAATATCAAATTCTGTTAATGATGTACTTCCCTGTTGAATTTCAACTGCATTTGATACAATAGCTGTTGCACCAGAATCTAGTCCTGTTATTTTTTGACTTATTAATTCACTTCCCACAGATTTTTTGAGGGCAGAAGTTCTTATTTTTTTGATTGTAGTGAAATTAGAATCTGATGCTCGCATCATAAATTGATTTGGGTAAATTACCTCGGCATCCAAATCTAATAAAATACGAATAAAGAGTTCAAAACTTTCACTTGTTCCTTTAATTCTATAAAGTTCACGAATATTTTTTATTAATTTTCGTTTGTCAATACCAGTAGCTAATTTTTTTGGTATTGAAGTCATAAATGAAGTACTTAATTGATCTAAGAAATCATGTATTGTTCTGTCAGCATCGGCATAATCTAATAGTTGCTGAATGTTTTGAACTGGATTGCCACGATATCTTGTTACTGTTCCTTCAGCAGTTGATGTTGCACCAACAAGAGTTTCACCAGTAATAAACTGCTGCTGTGAAGTTATAAACAGGCGATTGTTTCTTTGGTCATCAATTAAGATTGTAGCAGTTGCATTGGAAGTGCTACCAGTAATAATCTCTCCAGCAGAAAATTTTCCAACAGATTCTTCATAAACTATTTGGTTGCCATTCTCGTCTAAGATGTATCTCGCATCAAATGTTTCTTGAAGAACATTATCAACCTGAGCTTCTACAAGTAATTCAGCAGCTTCCAGATATTCATAATAGTATTGAATAAATTTAGAAAATGTCTGATGATCATCTCTAACATAATCAGGTAGTTGCCCATCAATTAATGGAGAAATCTTTGTGCTTAAAAAAGATGTCGGTGGATTGTCAAATGGTGCCATCTTAGAATCCTGATGTTACTGTTGTAAAGGATGAAGTTGCTAAGTCGCTTGTTGCAACAGAATTGACATCACCAACTAATAAAGCATCAATTGTAACATTAACAATAGTATTTACTAAATCTATTTCAAGCAATTGATTTCTAACTGGTATAATATCTGAAGAATCTGGAATAGCGGTGAGTCTAACTTGAATTGAAGAAGCATTATCAACATCTGATACTGAAATTATATGAATAGAATTTAATGTTATAAGACCATTTGCATAATCAACAATTCCAGCAGATAAATCCACAAAATTTTTAACTCCAGCAGAGATGAAAAATCTTCTTAAATTTCCATTTCCATCATCATCAAAAAACATTTCATTAACAGTATCACCATTAACTTTAAATCCAGTAGAGGCAATAACTCCGCCATTGTCAGCATTGTGGCCAGCATGAGGATTAAAAAATCTGTTATTAAAGTTTGTAACATACCCTCTTGCTTCTGTAAGCGTTGGAGTAAAAAATTTTGCCATGATAACTTTAGTAATATTACTAGTAATTGATGTGTCAGAATCATCAATCAATCTAGTTATTTGAGAATGCCTAAAAGGACTATTAAATGCACGCAACTCATTTATGTTATGGTTTGTAAGAGTAGATGTAATGGAATTTTGCAAAGAATCTGCTGTTGATGATGTGAGATTAGAATTAAATCTTGCAGCTACATTTAATATAAGGAATACTGTATCTGGATCAACAATAACTGGTGTAATAGAAGCAACAGTAAATGGTGCAAGGTCACGAACCAACCGTGCTTTTTCTGCTCTAGTTAGATTATTGCCTGTTGTTGATTTAATTGATATGAAAACCTTCCCAAACTCTTGCACAGAAGTAACACCCAATACAGGGTCAAAAGAACCACTCTCACCACCAAAAATAGCTACTGTTTGTGTGTTTGGAAAAAATCTTTTCACGAAAGTTTTATAATCTTCAGCTGTAACACATCTTCCTTGTGACGCAAAATCTAGAGGTGCATTAAATTTTATAGACTGTATAGTTTCTGCTTCCGCTCCACCACTTGCTGCCTCAACTGTTGAAATTTGGATATTGGTAACGGTAGAAATTGATTGTGCGTTAGTAAATGTGCTTGCAGTATTTGCAGCACCTTTATTTGTTACGACATATGTTAAAATTACTATATTACCATCGGACAAATTTTTACCGATAATACCATCACCAAAATATATCTCATATTTGCCTGCTTCAACTTCTTGTAGGAAAAAATTTGCGCTAGTTGGAGTAACTTGAGAGATATCAGTTGTTTTTACAAAAGTAGTTGAAGTAGTGTCTGCAATAGAATTTTGAACTTTGACTGTTAAAGTAGTCGTATCTACTCGATTACTATTTAAAACAAATCTTTGATCAATATCAGTAGAACTTACTGTAAACTGTGTTTTTACAAATGTTCCCTCAAATATTGGAATATTTAAAAATGGAATTTGACTTCCAATACTTGATGCGGTAAAATCAGTTACATTAACAAATTGAAATGTAACATCATCAACTGAAGTGGTAAAAACTGTTCCAGCCGGTAAAGATGCCGTAGCTAAAATAGAATCGAATAAGGTAACATCAATAAATGCCTTGGCTGCTCTTGGGGATGAAGTTTCGTACCCTAAAGTTTTTGCATGAGATACTACACTTGATCTTAAAGAAGAACTATCTAAAAACATTTCATTTGCAAGCATATTCATATTATAGCCAAGATAATGAGTATTGTATGCTAATACATCTAAAAGAGTACTCAAAGCAGAGCCTTCAAAATTAAAATCTGTAAATTCTGTTTGCCCTTGCATAAAAAGCTTTAAATTATTCTTAACATCATCAAAATCAAATTCTGAAATAATTAATCTTTTATCATCTATTGCCATTATCGTATTCTCTCTAAAAACAAGTCTATTGATTGTAGCACTGTAGGTGCATTATTGATAAAAAATTCAATTGTTATTTCATATGTATTCAAGTCTAAATTTGGAGATACCTTAACACCAGTTAATCTAACTCTAGGTTCAAAATTTGTTATTACCTCTTCTACCTTTTTACTTAAAATTATAGATGTTAAAGGAGTCATATTTTCAAAAAGCATATCCCTTATGTTAGAACTAATTTCTGGATGAAAAGGTTTTTCATATGTGTTCGTTAATATTAAACTTTTTACGGCTCGTTTTATAGCTAAAGCATTTGTTACCTTTCTAACATCACTCGAAGTATTTCTTCTAAGAAAAAATAAATCTAAATCAACAAACGCTTTTATCTGACGATCAGATTCATTTTGTGCCTGTGCATCTGTAAATGCTACGGGATTTGATTGTGTCATTAAGATACTCCTCCATTTATTTATAAGAACAAAATAAATATTGTTTGTTTCTTTTAATAACGAAACTCTTCTATAATTGGTCTATACTGATGGTCCTGACTGTGGGCAATCTGAACCTCTGCTATCACAGCATCAATCTCCTCATGCCAATAGTTTAAAAATTTATGCACTCTTGGATACTCTGGAACTATGTCCTTTGTCTGCCAAGTAAATTGTTGCAGAACATTATTATAATCTGGCATCCAATACAATATTTTTAGTGTGACTAATTTTTTTATTATCATTATATTATAATTATCTTCGTGGTATTGAGAAAGTTTTTTCAGCTTCAGTATATACAGCATCCATAGATTCTATTAATATATCACCACCCATTGCGGCCTGATCACCACGTTGATTGGAGGTTTCTTTATACTCAAAAAAACGATCTTCAAGTTTTTGTTGATCATCCGGCGCTCGGATAATTCTACTCTCTGTTCCTCCATCAATTGGAACAATTTTAGTTGTTATCGAACCACCTTGAAGAAAATCTAAGCGTTTTTGAATATCATTATTAGTTTCATTTATTTTATCGTTTGCAAATTTCATTGCAGAAAGGTAGTAAGTATAAAGGTCTTCAATATTTTTTTGTCCCGGTGGTCTAGAAATTCCACTTAATTTTGGTGGAGCCAGTACTGCGGCGCTGACGGGATAGGAAACAATTTCTCTATTACCCTCTATTAAATTAAACGGTGATTCTTTTTTATATTTAAGAAGAAGATCAGATAATCTTTGAAATTCTCCTACCAAATTATTTTCAAAATCAGCAATATCATCTTGAAGACCGTATAAACTTTCTATTTCTACCGCCGCATCACTAGTAAGTTCAATAGCAGGAGATTTTGGTGGTAAAGTTTTATTAGTGGCGACAGCTGAATTTACTTTCGCAATTTGTGGTGTGGGTGCTGTTCCTGATTTTATAGCACTTGTTTCTCCGATAGTATCTGCTTCATCAAATTGTCTTTTTGTTTCCTCACTAATCCGGCCAGATTCAGATGCAATAAGAATTTCAATTTTTTGAGTAGCTTTTTTTATTTTTTCTACGGCCGTACTAACATCCGAAGCTATTAAAGTATTTACGAATGATATCTCAGCAGCTGGGGTCAAAAGTAAAGACGCTGGTTCTTCTTCAATAAGATCATCTTCATCTAAACGCTCTGGGTCTGTTGATGGCATACCAACATCATCTGGTTTTAAAGCTGGTAAACCATCTATTCCAATCACAAAATTAGGAAAACCACCCCCGGCCAAACCAGCACCGCCAGAGAAAGCCGCTGTTGCATCTGCCGCAAGACTATCTAAAGAAAAACCAGCACCAGATAACGCAGACCCAAATTGAGATTGAAGGTTTGCTAATGCAGACAAACTTGAAAGACCACCGGATGGCAATGCTGCTAGATTTTGTATTTCTGATATGAAACTAATATCTGGAGTTGCTGGTAATTCTGGAATCAATTCCTTCATGTCTGAATCTAAAACACTCAATGAACTTCCCACATTACTTTTTACAGTATCAATTTCGGCCTCTAGTTGACTTTTAAGAGATTCCTTGATGCTATCAAATTGACTTATGAGTTTATTAAATTCTGGACTTGCCCCTAATAGGTTTGGTGTAGTAAAATCAACCATTCATTTCTCCTACGGACCAGCAAAGGTATTTGCAGAACCTGTTGCAACACTTGTACATGCTGATATTGCATCTCCTATTCTACCACAACCCTTTCCGTTTATGA
>Ga0307986_10003243_pt1 | contig 11373 bp, 12 predicted proteins | sample EllFjometageno82_FD_203170 | JGI IMG/M metagenome (GOLD analysis project Ga0307986, IMG submission 203170) | Marine microbial communities from Ellis Fjord, Antarctic Ocean - #82 | ecosystem: Environmental > Aquatic > Marine > Unclassified | place: Southern Ocean | collected 2014-10-09
TAAGAAAAAATATCATAAAGAAAATTTACCCTATCTTCATCACTCCAATTTTTGCAATACCTCCACAAACAACTATCTAAAGCAAGTGCACTCGTGTTAGCTGAGATTAAATGTTTTCCAATAACTGATGCAAAACAAATTTTCTTATAAGCCTTTAAAATTGAGTCATTAAAGGGTCTTATAGCGTGTTTAGAGTCTATTATTCTTTGCATTGGCTCATTGGTCGTCTTATGAATTGTAGTGCCATAAGCAACTAAATTTCCCTTAACCAATAATTCAACTTCTTCCTTAGCATCTTTTCCTAAAGGATTATTATTTTCTACAGCACCGTTTGATTTAAAAAGATAATGTACTGTCTCAGTTCTACCGTCAGGATAAACTCTAATGTGCTTAGTAGTATCTTGCGGCAACCATTTATTGCAAAAATATATCCCGTCAGCAGTATCACCGTCTATTGCATAAATAGAAGATAAACCTAAATTATTCCCAACGTTATAATTTTCTCCAACATCTGATGCTGAATATTTTTTAGTTATTATATCAACATCATTATTTCTTTTAGAGTTAGGTAATAAAGGGATAATATATAAACCGTCATCAATTAACTTTTGAGCTATTTGTCTATTTTGCATTTAATTAGCTCTCCTTTTTTTTCTGATTTTATCGGTATTAACTTTAGCATCATTAAAACCGTCATTTATTTCTACGGCTTTAAGATAGTTAATTTGATCTTGGAGGTGGTCAACTGACATCATACGTTCAGAAAACTCTGCTATTTTCTCTTCTAGTTTTTCTATTTTTTCTCTAAGAACAAACTCCAAAGCATCTTGTTTGGCAACTTTATCTCTTAAACCATTTCTAGTTTGACGAGCCTTGCGTTGCATTATTTCATTATGTTGAAGTGATGTAGTTAGTATAGCGTTAGAACAAATTAATTGTTCAAGCATAGCAAACATTTTTTTAGGTTCTGTTGGATTAGATTTTGTCATCAAAACCTCCCAACAATTTATTGCCTTTTTCTTCATTGCAATAGATATGGTCAAAGTCTCCGATACCACCTTGATTCATATAAGACTCATGCTCGTCAATAGCTCTGTCCCAATATTGTTCTTCGGTCATGTATTCATCAGGAACATACAGGTCCCACTTTTCATAAACACCTTTTATAACTTCATTAGGCTCTTTATGATAAGCTATAGTTGCAACTTCTTCTTTCATTATGAATTCAACTTGTTTAGTCTTATCTTCAGCTATTTCTTTATAATGTTTGTGCCATTCTTTTTCAGCTGATAACTTATATTGAAAGCCTTCGATTATATTTGGTAGTCTCCAAAATTGTTTGTAACAATTTAGGTGCCATGCAAACGACCTAGCAAAATTTATTGCTGTGCCTTTAATGACTGAGGGTACAGTACGTTTTAAATGACATACCGTGACCCATAAAGGTGTTGGTATTTTTGGTCTGCTTGTAGTGGGTTCAAAGAATATCTTATATTCTAATTGTAACCATTTTCTTATTTTTGCTGATAGCGTTGGTTGCTTAGATATTTCATCTAAAAACCATTTATTGTTGTAGTTTCTTCTCTTCATTTTTAACCTATTAGTTTGCGGCTCCACCGACCAAAGCGGAGCCACGTTGAATTTCTAACAGGAACAACTGATTAGATCAGTAGCAATGATGAGGTTAGAAAACTTGTGAATAGGCAAAGTATTGTGATAAAAATAATATCTTCAAAAATTATTAAATCCATACTTTCTATAAATTTGTTTTTTCTAGTTGGTCTAGTCTCAATCATAATTAACCTGTTATGTTAAAATTATGAGGAGCCCAACTCAGCTTTAAATGGAATGATGGAGATTTTTTTTAATACGAGCCATCAGCGTATGCATAACTATTTAACACACAAAGAGGAATAATTCAATGGGCAACTGCCATGTTTATTTGCATAGCCAATTCAAGGTAACTATTCCATTTTGGTATGCCTCATTATCCTACACACTAAATATAAAATCCTACATGCAATCTTAAATAAGACTCTAACTATTTAACTTTTTTGCAACATGGTGAGCTTCAAGGTTGTTATAAATTCTTAAAAGCATTCGTGGATCTGAGTGTCCTGCAATCTTCATCGTTTCAGGTACGTTTAAACCTTTATCCTTCATAAAGTTTGTAAGAGCATTTCTTCTACAATCATGAAAACGAGCATCCTTAATTCCATACTCTTGGCATAATTTATTGAATGTTTTGCTAACCCCCCATTTAGAAATCTTAAATGGCAGCACTGTATTCTTTATCAAATTAACAGCACGTGTTGTAAGAGGAATAACTCTTGGTTTAGTTTTGGCGATTGGAATTACTAGCGTTGAACCTTCAAGCCTATCAAGATCAATCCGCAAGATCTCACTTAATCTCATTCCAGTTTCTAATGATATCTCTATAATAGATTTCATAATCGGTGATGTCCTATTACCCCTTAACAGTTTTGCGATTTCAGCATCTGACAACCTTCTATCTCTTGGTTCTGCTTTTTTAGGACGTCTGATTGATAAGACAGGATTTTCAACAGGATAACCCCACTCCCTTTTAAAGGTAGTATACATAGATGATATAACGTCTAGTTTTCTATTAACCGATCCACCTGTTAGAGTTTTTAACGCTGCATCTTTCCACTTATTAATAGTGTGTGGCATTATTCGATTAATCGGATAGTTAGACCAAGGTTCTTTAATGAATTGCAGTATCTTTGACCTCTCATCCACGTAACATTTTTTAAGGACAGATATCTCCTCTATATAACGTCTAGCTAAATCTTCAAATTTAGGAAATCTGATCTTCGTAATTCCTGCATCTTCACGTCTTAACTTAACTTCTATGAAATTTGCCCAACGTGTTGCGTCTGTTTTACTTTTGAATGTTTTGGTTATTGTAGGATGACCATTAACTCTAATCATTCCTTGCCACTTATTTCGCATCTTTCTTATTGTTGCCATTGTTAATCCTTTCATTATTAGGACTAAACTGTGCACGTACTGTGATCAAAGCAGGTTGTATTTAGAAAAGATTATAATTACCAAGGGAAAAAAACCTTTGACCCCCTCGGTGTAAACGAGATGCTCTACCAACTGAGCTAACCGCCCAAAACCAAATTACAAGTTATTTATAACAACTAATTTAAGAATGCAAACTTAAAAGGTGGCTAGTATTGATTAGATTAATGAATTAATTCCATATCTATATCACACCTAGTTTCTTATAGCCATGAATGTTGTTTCTATACGTATTTTGATTGGAGTCATTATGCTGAGTAAACATTATTAATTACAAATAATGATTAAATTTGAATTTTTTATTTAAGAGTATGGCTTAAACAACATGTAAATGGATGTCAATATTTAGCCGCTTTTTATATAAAAATAAAAATAATGATTAGATTAACAAAGTTTAATTTAAATGTATATTAGTAGTGCAATGAAAAAAATTATAGGTGAACCTTATTTAAAAAATGAAGAATTAAAAAACATAATTAATAAAACTAAGATTAATGATTTTTATATTAAAAATTCAAAAGATTTTAGAGACCACATTATTAAAAGCATATCTAATGAAGATTATGTTTTAGATGTTGGCAAAGCTATGCGTGAGAAATTTAATCATATAAAATGTAAAAAAATAGAAACTCTTGATGTCAATGATTATGGAGATTATCCTGATATTATTTTTGATTTATGTTCTAATGATATAAATACATTAGAAAATAAATATGATAAAATTATTTGTATAGCTATACTTGAACATGTTTATAATCCATTTGATGCTGTAAAAAATTTGTTTAAAATGTTGAAACCGGATGGTTTAATTTATGGATATGTGCCTTATCTATATCATTATCATGCTCCAAAAGATCTAAAATTTCAAGATTACTTTAGGTTTTCTAAAGATGCTTTAGCATATTTATTTAAAGATTTTAATGAAGTAGAGTTGTTTCCTGTTAGAGGAAGAGTCTCAACTCCATTTAGCTTACTTTTTGCTGGTAGGTGGAAAAAATATATTGAAAAAACAGGAATAAATATTCTTCTTGATAAAATGTCAAACGATGAAAATAACATTAAACAATGTAGTGGATTTTATTTTGTTCTAAAAAAATAAAACAAATAATCTTAAGCCTAAAAAAATTTTTATATTAAACACAGTTATTTTATCAAAAATAAATTACTTAAATTAGTGGTTATTGAATACTAGCTTGAGATTTGTTCTCTGAGATAGAAATTTTTTCTACTTCCACCCATTCAACTCTTTTTAACTCTTTAGTCAAAGCAATTTTTAAAACTTCATCAGCGTGCTCTACGGAAGTTATTTTGATATCATCAATTATTTTTTTTGGCATATCTGCTAAGTCTTTTTCATTTTCTTTAGGAATAATTACCTGTTTAATCCCAGCTCGATGCGCTGCTAATAATTTCTCTTTTAATCCACCAATTGGTAAGACTTGTCCAGTTAATGTTACTTCACCAGTCATAGCAACATCTCTTCTAACTGGATTATTAGTGATTGCTGAAACTATAGATGTAACCATTCCAATTCCTGCAGATGGTCCATCTTTAGGTGTAGCTCCTTCTGGGACATGAATATGAAAATCTTTTTTTTCAAATAAGGGTGGAATAATTCCATAATCTAAACTTTTAGATCTAATAAATGATTTTGCAGCCTTAATAGATTCTTGCATTACGTCTCCAAGTTTTCCAGTAATTTGCATTCTACCTTTACCAGGCATAATTACAGTTTCAATTTTAAGAATTTCTCCACCATACTCTGTCCAGGCTAAACCTGTAACAACACCAATTTTATCTTCGCTTTCAAGTTCACCAAATTTAAATTTCTGTATTCCAAGATAATCCGGTAGATTGTTTAGATCTATCTTAACTTCTTTTTCCTCACCAGTTATTACCTTTTTAACAACTTTTCTTGCAACCTTTGAAATCTCTCTTTCTAAATTTCTAACACCAGATTCTTTCGTGTAACTTCTGATAATTTCTTTAATAATGTCTTGGGATAATGTCATTTCTTTATCTTTAACACCGTTATCTTTAATTTGTTTTGGTAGTAGGTATTTATTAGCAATATTAATTTTTTCATCTTCTGTATAACCAGCCAGTCTAATTACTTCCATTCTATCAAGTAGTGGAGGTAGTATATTTAGCGTATTGGCTGTTGTAACAAACATTACGTCTGATAAATCATAATCAACTTCTAGATAATGATCATTGAAAGTAGAATTTTGCTCTGGATCTAATGCTTCTAGCAACGCAGAGGATGGATCACCTCGATAATCATTTCCAATTTTATCTATTTCATCAAGAAGAATTAAAGGATTTTTTGTTCCTGCTTTTTTCATCATTTGAATTATTTTCCCTGGTAATGATCCAATGTAAGTTCTTCTATGACCTCTAATTTCTGCTTCATCCCTCATGCCACCAACGGAAACTCTTACAAACTCTCTATTAGTTGCTTTGGCGATTGATTTACCTAAAGATGTTTTTCCAACACCGGGAGGTCCTACCAAACATAAAATAGGGCCTTTAATTTTATCCATTCTTTTTTGAACTGCTAAAAATTCAATAATTCTTTCTTTAACTTTTTCCAATCCAAAGTGATCAGCATCCAAGACTGCTAAGGCTTTATTTAAATCTATATCAACTTGATCTTTTTTATACCAGGGAAGATCAATCATCCAGTCAAGATAATTTCTGATAACTGTAGCTTCTGCTGACATTGGACTCATATTTTTTAATTTTTTAAGCTCTGCCATACACTTTTTTTCTACATCTTTTGGCATTTTGGATTTTATTATAGATTTATTTAAACTTGAAGTTTCGTCTTTACCATCTTCAATTTCACCTAATTCTTTTTGAATAGCTTTAAGCTGTTCATTTAAATAATACTCTCTTTGAGTTTTCTCCATTTGTGTTTTAACTCTACCTCTAATTTTTTTTTCAACACCTATTATACTGGTTTCACTGTCCATTATTTTAATTATTACATTAAGTCTTTTCTTGACGTCCATTGTCTCAAAAATTTGTTGTTTTTCTGAAATAGTGGCTGTTAAGTGAGAGGCAATATTGTCAGCTATATGAGATGCTGCAGACAGTTTTTTAATATTATTAATTGTTTCACTTGAAATTTTTTTATTAATAGATGTAAGTTTTTCCAATCTTTTAACAGCAGTCATTGCTAATGGCATTAAATCATCATTTTTACTTTCGGTTTCATGTTGATGAGCAAATTCACAAATAATAAATTTATCATTATATTTAAAGTCTAGTATTTTAACTCTTTTTATTCCTTCTACTAAAACTTTTACAGTTCCATCGGGTAATTTTAGTAGTTGCAGAATATTACTTTCGCAACCATACATAAAAACATCTGTTTTTTTTGGGTCGTCTATTTCTGAATTTTTTTGTGTAACTAAAATTATTTTTTTATCTTTTGCCATTGCTTCGTTTAAAGCTGAGATCGATTTATCTCTTCCAACAAATAGCGGTATAACCATATTTGGAAAAACAACTATATCTCTTAGCGGTAATAAAGGTCGTTCGATTTTAACATCCATGCTCTAAATATGGATATTAAATGAAATATTGCAATAGCTATTTATAGGTTATTAACGTTAAAGTTAAGCAGCAGATGTTTTATTTGTCTTTGTTTTGTTGGAGTTTTTTGAGTGAACCAAAATAGGTTGTGTTAGTCCTTTGGCCGCACTAGCATCAACAATCACTTCATCAATGTTATCTTGACTTGGTAAATCATACATAGTTTTTAACAAAATATTTTCCAAAATAGATCTCAGTCCTCTTGCTCCAGTTTTTTTATTTATTGCTTTTTGTGCTATTTCTTTAATTGCATTATCTTTAAAACTTAATTTAGCCCCATCTAATTTGAACAATTCTTGATATTGTTTGATTAAAGAATTTTTTGGTTCTTGTAATATTTTAACTAAAGACTTTTCATCGAGATCTTCTAATGTCGCTATCATAGGCAATCTACCAATAAACTCTGGAATTAAGCCATATTTTAATAAATCCTCTGGTTCTAAACTCTTCATCCATTCACCTGTTTTTTTATCATCTGTCTTTTTTACATTTGCACCAAATCCAATTGATGTTCCTTTATCTCTTTGAGAAATTATTTTATCTAAACCAGCAAACGCTCCTCCACAAATAAATAAAATATTAGTTGTATCAACTTGTAGAAATTCTTGTTGTGGATGCTTTCTTCCTCCTTGAGGTGGAACACTCGCAACTGTTCCTTCCATAATTTTTAATAGCGCTTGTTGAACACCTTCACCTGAAACGTCTCTGGTAATTGATGGGTTTTCAGATTTTCTGCTAATTTTATCGACTTCATCAATATAAACAATTCCTCTTTGCGCTTTTTCAACATTGTAATCAGCTGCTTGTAATAATTTTAAAATAATATTTTCAACATCTTCTCCAACATAACCCGCCTCTGTTAGAGTAGTAGCGTCTGCCATTGTAAAAGGTACGTCAAGAATTCTTGCTAATGTTTGTGCTAATAAAGTTTTACCACAACCTGTGGGTCCAACTAAAAGTATGTTAGATTTAGAAAGCTCAACTGTCTTGCTAGATTTGCTTTCATAGTTAAGTCTTTTATAATGATTGTGCACAGCAACCGATAAAACTTTTTTTGCATGAGGCTGCCCTATAACGTAATCATCTAATACAGCACAAATTTCCTTTGGTGGTGGTAATCCGTCTTGATGTTTAACTAAAGTATCTTTACTTTCTTCTTTAATAATGTCCATACAAAGCTCAACGCACTCATCACAAATGAAAACTGTTGGTCCTGCAATTAATTTTCTAACTTCATGTTGGCTTTTGCCACAAAATGAACAGTAGAGAATATTTTTATTATTAGTTGTCATAAATTTATAAACGAATCAATCATCATACCTTAATATAGATGACTCATACTAATCAAGTACACGTTTCGTAATTATCAAGATGTTGTGTATTATGATCTGTTTTCTACCACTTCGTCTATGAGACCAAACTCTTTAGCAGATTCTGGTGTCATAAAATTGTCACGCTCTAAAGCTTTTTTTACATCATCAACTGATTTACCGGTATGCTTTGAATAGATTTCATTAAGTCTTTTTTTTAAAGCTAAAACTTCCCTAGCATGTATTTCAATGTCAGTCGCTTGACCTTGAAAGCCTGCAGATGGTTGGTGAACCATTATTCTAGAATTAGGTAATGAAAATCTTTTACCTTTTTTCCCAGCAGCTAGTAAAAATGATCCCATTGATGCTGCTTGACCTATGCATAAAGTTGTAACATCGGGTTTAATATATTGCATAGTATCATAAATACCAAGACCAGCAGTTACAAGCCCCCCTGGGCTATTGATGTATAAATTTATTTCTTTTTTTGGATCCTCAGATTCTAAGAATAAAAGCTGGGCTGTAATTAAAGATGCAACATTATCATTAATAGGGCCAACTAAAAAAATTATTCTCTCTTTTAGAAGTCTTGAATAAATATCATAAGCTCTTTCACCTTTGTTGGTTTGCTCTACCACCATTGGAACTAAAGTGTTCATTTGATCAGAAAAATTTGTAGTCATAAGTTGATTCTTATAACTTATATAACTTGTGATTACTTTTTGCTAACTTTTTTTTGTGGTTATTTTTTACCAACTGCTTTTTTGGCTTTGGTTACTTTAACAGTAGCTTTTTTTGGCTTATTTTCTTTAGGTTTTGACTTAGTAGCATTTTTTTTTACAGTAACTTTTTTTTCTTCAAGATGATCATGGCTGTGATCATGTTCTTGCTTTTGGTGTTCTTTTAAAATTTTTTCTGCCTCTTCTTTGCTTATTTCTTTCTTATTAGGTTTTGCTTTTGTTTTAATTAAATCAATAATTTTTTCTTCATAAACAGTACCTTTTAGACTTGCTAATGCAGATGGATTTTTTTGGTAAAATTCCATAACCATTTTCTCTTGGCCGGGCATCATTCTAAGTTGTTTTTGGACTTCTGCTTGAATTTCTTGTTCAGTAACTTTTATTTTATTCTGTTCACCAAATTCATTCAAAATTAATCCAACTTTAATTCTTTTTTTGGCTACATTCTCAAAATTTTTTCTACTTTTTTTAGCATCCTCTTCACTCATACCTTGAGCTAATATTTTAACTTCCTCATCTATTAAATTGCCTGGAATTTCATCTACTTTAAAATTTTCAATTTCTTTTAAAATTTGTGTTTTAGCCAATTTATCTAAAGAATTTTTATATTCATCGTTAATCTGTTTTGAAACTAATAACTTTAGATCAGCAAGATCTTTTGCACCTAAATTTTTTGCAAAAGCATCATCAATTTTTACATCTTCAGGTTTTTTTACTGCAAGAATTTTACAAACAAAGTTAGCCTTTTTATTTGCAAATTCTTTTTGTGGATAATTTTCGGGGAGTACAGCCTCTACTAATTTTTCATCATCTTTTTTAACTCCAACTAATTGTTTATCAAAGCCTTTAATAAATAAATCTTTTCCGAGTATTAATTGTGTGTTTTTTCCTTCGCTACCTTTAAATTCTTTACCATCAATTGTAGCTTTGTAGTCAAATACAACTGAATTACCATCTGCCGCACTAATATCATCAGCAACATCTTTGAAGTTATTTTGACCTTTTGCTATTTCTTTGATTCTTTTATCTGTTTCATTGGCTTCAATTTTAACTGAATATTCATCATACTTAATATTTTCAACAGACTTAAGTTCTACTTTTGGAAGCTCAGTTACTGACATTACGTATTCTAAATCTTTATCTTCACCATAAGTTTTAAGATCAAGTTTTGGTTGGCCTGCTGGTTTTATCTTATTGTCTTCTAAAGCTTTGACTGATGTGTCTTTAAGAACTTTATCAAGGACTTCACTAAAAATTGCTTTTCCAAATTGTCGTTTCAGAATTTCTTTTGGGACCTTTCCAGGTCTAAAACCTTTTAAGTTAACAGTATTTTTGATCTCTTCATACTTAACATCCATATGAGCATTCATAGTTTTTTTATCTATAAAAACTCTAATATCTTTATTTAAGCCTTTTATGTTTTCTACTGTTACTTTCATAATTTTATAACTCTCTGGTAGGCGAAAAAGGACTCGAACCTTCACATCTTTCAATACTGGTTCCTAAGACCAGCGCGTCTACCAATTCCGCCATTCGCCCACAATTCTTGAGGCTTTATATATTAATGATATCATTTGTCCAATGACAATAATTGTGAAATATATTAATAATCAATTATATTTAGTATTATTTTAAAAAATGATTATTTCTCCCTGTATAAGCATATGTAAAACAGACCCCCAAACGGGCTACTGTTATGGATGTGGAAGAAACAATGAAGAAAAGAGATTATGGAAATTAGAAGGTACTTCCAATCTATGGAAAAGTGATAATTTAACCAGTATTCAAAAACGACTAACTGGTTGGCAGTTAGAAAGTTTTAAAGATTCATATAAATATAAGAAAGAAAATGGTATTTCTCTTTTTAAAAAAAATTTAAACAATGAATAAATCTACAATAACCATTTTAATTTATATATTAGGGATAATTTTTGGGGCCCTTTTTTTGGATGTTTGGGGTGCAGATACATCATTTGTAAAAACTATTTCAATATTTATATGGACAATTATTTTTTTAATTACACTATTTTATTTTGATAAAAATGAAAAAAAATAATTTTGATATTAAGTTTTTAATAATTTCAATATTTTTACTTAATTTTCAAACAGTAGTTTTTTCAGAAATAATGTTTTTAACAGGATGCAAAAATTTAAATAGTGGTTTTATTAAAAATGAATACATACTAGATTTTGAAAAATCTTTAATGATTAGAAACTATGTTTATGACAGCAAAACATATAAAAAACATAAAAGAACAGACTTAAGCATAAAGAAAGAAAATACTTTAGAAAGATTTATGTATGAGGATGAAAATCTAATCCTTACAGATAAAATTGGTTACCCTCAATTTTACACTCAACTAGTTTTTGAAAAAAATAACCCTGTAATTAATATTAAAACTGTAATTAATGGTGAAGAAGCTATTTCAAAAGTATCGACTTGCAACAATGTAGAGCTTTTTGAAAAGGAAAGTTAAGACTTCTTATTTGCAGCACTGGCCTTGTTGGTCTTGATAACAAAATTTAATTTCTTTGCACCAAATTTAGTGTTTGTAATATTACTTCGATGTTTTGCAAAAGCTTGTTTTTGAGCTAGCTTCATTGCTTTTTTTGATGACATTAATATATTCTATATTTTATTATAAAAAAATATAGCTTTAATTATTAGAAGTTTT
>Ga0307986_10003244_pt1 | contig 11367 bp, 9 predicted proteins | sample EllFjometageno82_FD_203170 | JGI IMG/M metagenome (GOLD analysis project Ga0307986, IMG submission 203170) | Marine microbial communities from Ellis Fjord, Antarctic Ocean - #82 | ecosystem: Environmental > Aquatic > Marine > Unclassified | place: Southern Ocean | collected 2014-10-09
TATTACTAAATGTACCGGTTGGGTTAGCTTTTAATAAACTTTCTTGTGTGATTTCAAATTTCTGAAATATTCCTCCAAAGTATATACCTAACTCATTGTCTTTACCTGACCTTAACATACCAACACCAGCGGCGGTTGGGTTAGATTTAATAGCAGCCTTAGTCATAAGACTTACTTCAGGTATTAAAATACCACTTTCAAACACTGGCATAAATGAACTTACTTCAATTGGAAATGTTACACTCCATTCTTTTTTGTCATTTAATTGAAATTCAAATAGTCTATTCTGAGTATAGTCTTCAGGAACTGCAAAACTTGCCTGGACGCGCATCATGCCTAGATCTACTTGAAATAAAGTATTTTTATAAACTTTACTCATTAAAGATTCTGTAACTTTTAGCATTTCTAAATTAGATGAACATACTACTGTACAATCAAAAGACATGTTTAATGGTAAAAAATTAGTTTCTAAAGAAAATGTTTTTAATATCCCTTCCCACTCTTGAACAAACTCACCTCTAGCGAACTTATTTGTTTGGTTACCGGAATCTATGGATATGCCAGTTAACTGTATTATACCTCTTGGTACTGTCTCATAGTCACCTATAGCCTTACCTTTAGCTTCTGCATCAAACAGAAAATTATCCATAAGAAATCGACCATCTCCAGTAATAGAGTAAAAAAATGGAACAGGAATTTTCTTCAGCGTATCTTCATCAATTTGGTTATAATAATAAACTTTATCTTTTAGTTCTGCTAAAAGAGCTACTATAATATAACGCAATATTGTGTTGTCCTTATTAAACTCTTGATTATATGCTGACATGTGTCATTTTAATTTTTCTTGTAGTATATTTATCCAATGGCTTCAATTGTAAATTCGCTAAAGCCACCATCTTTAGTTATTTCTATCTTTTTATCAAAGTATTCACTCGGTAGAACTGTGTGGTTAATAACAAATGTATTAAGACCGATATCTTGTATAGTATTATGAAGTATATTAATTATATGATGAACACCATCTGAATCAATAGAAGAAAAGATTTCATCTAAGAATAAAATATTTAAAGATGGAAATCTAACTTTAATCATTTTCATCAATGCCATAATAATTACAAAGTCTACTTTTTTCTTTTCTCCTGTGCTTAATGTCTTTGCACTTATCTCAGTTCCTAAGTGGTGGAGATTACAGTAAAACTTTTCATTGAATCTAATATTAAAAGGAATTCCCATTTCTCTTGACATTAAAAGTATATGATTATTAAAAGAAGGCAATATGGATCTTACTGCTAAATTTTTAATACCATCTTCACCCATTAAGTTTTCCAGAATAGTTAAATAAAAATCTTCACCTTCACTTTTTAACTTACTTGAAGATTTATCCGTCTTGCGTACATTAAAATCTTTTACTAATTGTTTTAAGTTTGTCGAAGAATCAGATTCATCACTATTAGCTAATTCAATTAACTTTGATTTAATATTTTCCATTTGAGTTTCTAATTGGCCAGCTTTTACATGTATTTGCCTACCTTTTAATCTCAAGCCATCTAATTTACTAACAGATTCTTCATAATCAGCTTTAACAATTTTGTATTGCTTTGCTAATGTTATTAATGAATCTTCTTTTTCTTTTTTAATATCTAAATGAAAATCAGAAGTAAGCGGGGCTGTACATGTTGGGCATGTCGAATTTTCAAATAATGTTAAGTCTTTTTTAATATTAGAAATCTTATTTGTTAAAGCAGAGTGATCATTTGACTTTTCTCGTGATTCTCTGTCTAATTCTTCTAATTTTACTTTTGTTGAATTTGTAAAAGTATTTAATTTTTTCTTGTTTTCATTTAATGCAATTAAATCATCTTTTAACTTTTTAATTTTAGAAGCATCTTTTGCTGCTGTTAATATCTCCATCTGTTCTATCTTATCATAAACAGATCCAATTGATTCATTAAGAGTTCTTATTTCATTTTCATATGTCCTAATTTCCTCTATGATACTCTTTCTTTGATCCTTTACAGCCTCAGCCATTTCATTTATAATAGAAAATCCAAATATCTTATCAATAATTCTTTTCTTATCATACGGCGACATTGTAATAAATGACTTAAAATCATTAACTGATAAAATAATTACATTCTTAAAAACATGATATGGTATTTCATATATTTCTGTTTCTAGAAAATCTTGTAAGTTTACCTTTCCAGCAACATCGTATTCTGCACCGTTGATCTTTACATTAAAAACACTAGGATTAATTCCTCGCTCTATTTCAATTTTATTACCTTTTGATTCTAGCCATATTTTTCCGTAAAGTTCACCGTTGACTCTATTAGGTAAATCTTTTAAAGTGGATCCTTCTACTTTACCATAACAAAGATATGTTATAACTTTTGCCAGTGTACTCTTACCTGCACCATTTCCACCAAGCACAAGGTATAAGTTACTCTTATCTTCTTCAAAATCTATAATTTGCAACCTATTACCATAACTTGCAAAATTCTTAAACTCTACTTTTTTAATCTTCATAATTAGGAGATAATGTTCTTTTATATAATTCTTGCACTGATGCTTTTAATCTTTCCTTTAAATCATTATCATAATCTAAAGAATTAATATGCTCTGCTGCAATATTCATTAAATTTAGTTCGCCATTAAAATCTGACATTTCACCGTCTTCTCTATCATAAGGATTTTCCTCATCATAAATCCTAGGTTCTAATTTTCTGGCTAAACCGTCAAGATAATCCATAAACATATTAATATTATACTTACCTAATACATTTGATGGAATAAAGACATCTACAAAATTATTTTTTATTTCTTTTGCAACGTCTTCCATTCTCATTTCTAATATTTCATTAATATAATATCTTAAAAATACTGGGCTTAGTTTATTTTTAAAAAATTGGTGAGTTCCTGTTTCTAAATCTAATAAGAATATCCCCTTTTGATTATCTCTATCAGACCTGGTCATTTGGTAAGGATTACCTACTAAAACAAAATTTTCTTTTGCTTGGCAATAGTGGATATGACCAGAGTAAACTCTTTTAAATCTTTTAAATATAGTTACATCATTTCCACCTTCGTGTAAATGTTTAGTACTAGGACTAATCTGAACTCCTCTAGTTTCAGTATGACAAAACATATAATCAATCTTTTCAGTAAGATTATCTAAAGTTTCTTTTTCATGTTCATGATTTCTTCTCCATGGCATTAGTAAACAAGTAGCATCTTTATATTTTAGAATCTTCGGTTCTTTTAATACATTTACATTAGGTAAATATTTTAAACAATCAACTGAGGAAATTTCATTTGAGTTCTTTCTCATTATATCATGATTACCTACAATGATATGAATATCAGGAAATATTTTACCCAGTTCTTCAAATACTCTAATTGCTAAATCCTGTGCAGCAAGATTAACACTTTGCCTATTATCAAAAACATCACCTAAATGATAAAGAACATCACCTTCTTTATATTCTTTCTTTACTAAAGGTATGAAAAAATCAAAAAAGTAATCTTCAATTATTTGGAGCCACAGAACAGAATTTGACCTGCAACCTAAATGTGAATCTGACACCATCCATATTCTCTTTGCCATATTAAAATAATTTTCTGATTTTTCTTTTTTCTAAAATATTGTATTTTGCATCTAATTCATTAATTAATTCATCCTTAAATTTATTAGATAGTGAGTTGTAAAATTTATTTGGAAACACATCAAAGTAATCTGAAAGAACACCGAATAAATCTATTCTTGTGTATGAAGTTCCAGTTTTTTCTATGATATAAAAAAAGACTTTATTAATTTGTACTTTATTTAATTTTTTAATAACACCTTCTGGTGTAGCTTCATTAAGATGTTCAAATTCACTCCCTTTAATTAATTCATCAATCCGATCAAACATAGAATCATAATGCATCTTATCGTCAGGATCCATACTGTCTAGCCATGAAGCTGAAACTGTAAAGTTTATCTTTTGACCACCTAAGTCCTGTTCACCATAAGTATTATTAAAAATCTTATCTTTTTCAACATGGCCTGATTTCTTATCATCCTCGCCTTTTGTTAATGTCTTTTTTTTCTTTCCCCACATACTGTTTTATATTTTTTTTATTAAATTGATATATCATCTGTTTCGGTTAATCTCATATGCTCATAATCAATATCAAATTTACACCGTGATCCTTTTCCTTGACCGTCTCTAATTTTTAAAACCTTTAACCAATACTCCCGCTCTGAGTGCATTACAGAATCTTGGATTAATGCATACATTACATCGGCAGTATGCGCAAGACCTGCAGATTCTGCAATGTTTTCCATTCTTACTTCAGTTGCGTCCCATGCACCACGATTAATTTGAGTTGCAGATATTACTAACATATTTCTTTTAACTGCTAATGCTCTAAGATCTTCTGCAATTTGCTTAATCTTCATATAAGTATTTTCAGTATTAGGATTCCTATAATTTGCAAGAATATTAATATAATCTACAACTAATACATTTACTTTATGATCTTGTGCTTCTTCTAAATCTTTTAAGTATGCCTCTATATCTGGTATAGTTCCTTGTGAAGTTGGATATTCTTTTACAAATAATTTACCAGGTGGTAATAATCCTCGAGATACTTTTTCTAATCTTCTTTTCATGTAATCTCTATTACCTGAATTTTTATCATAATCACTCATTGGAATATGTAAAAGATTAGCACCTATTCTTTTTAATACTTTCTGTGCTGACATTTCTGCTGTTATGAAAACTACATTATGTCCCATCCTTACAAAATTAGCTGCATCATTTGCTAACCATATAGATTTACCAATATTTTGTTCACCTGCATAAACTACTAATGATTTTGTATCATAACCGCCACCTGATACTCTATCAACAAAATTCCACCCAGTTTCTATTTTCTTTGAAGTTCTTTGTATATGAGATTCTGGGTTAAAGAAATCTAAACCTATATCAGTATCAAAATTAATTGAACCATCAGTAGATATCATTCCTATTGCTCTGTTAACAACATCTTCTACATTCTCTGGGGAAACATCTTGAGTTTTTACATATTCAATTGTTCTTACTAACTGTTTATCAAAATGTTTCCATTTAACCCATGCCTCTCCGGTTCTTTTTAACCAATCTTGATCATAATCTTTAATATTAATATCATAAATAGAAGTTACAATATCACCAGATATTTCATTTGGATCATCTTTTACTAAAGCTGACATCTGTTGTTTAGACGGGCTTTCACCAAACTTTAAATAAAAATCTTTTGCTAACTTTGCAATTTGATCTAAATCCCTATTACCAAAAAAGCCATTACCTGTGCCTTTTAAGTAATGAGGTTTTGTTAAAAAATAGTTAAAGAAAATCTTTTCGTGATCTATACTTGATTTCATGTATTTTTATTTTTATATGCTAGTAAACACAATTAGTTTTATTCATAAGGATTATAAATTACTTCATAAGTCGTATATGCAGAATTTTGCAATGAAATGTTAACAAGCTTATGTTTTAATAAAGTAGTTAAAATAGTATCACACTGTTCTTTTGATAAGTTCCAACGTTTTGCCATAGAGATATCTGTAAATTTAATCTCTTTTGCAACCTTACCACAGTAATCACGTATTAATTCAAAAATAACATCCTCTGCGTCAGGATATGATGGCAGCGTAGTATGATTTCCTAATACGTATTTTACTTTAAGCTTTGCTGTATTAAGAGTTTTCGGTAGCATCATCGACTGTTTCTGTAATTATGTTACCTAATTCTTCTTGTTCTAATTCATCACCATAAGTAAACTTTGCAGCTACGAGCGGTTCAATTAATCTTAATACATCATCAGTTAAAACTTGAGGTGTATATAATTGATTAAGATCAACCACGTCATTTAAATGCTTTACACAAATTTTACGTGCAGTTGGTGATGGTTGGAAGTAAGCAGTAACTTCCTTTTTGTCTTTAGTAAATGAATGCTTGCGACAATCTATTCTTTGTCCTTCAGCTAATTTATTAAAAGCACCTTCGGTAATAAACCTACCTCTTTCAATACCGCAAGTATCCCAACTGATATATTCTTCTAAACCTACATAAGGATTCATACCTTTATTAAAAGAAATATGGAATTTAATATTTGTTGGTTTTGCAAATCTATTTTTATTTGGTTTAGCAGTTACAATAATTCCAGTCTGCTCTATACCTTCTTTAAGTTTTGCTTTACCTAAGAATAGAATAATAGATGCTGCATACTCTGGGCCAGTTCCACCGCCTCCTACTTGCCTTGAAAATAAATCTTGTGTTTGGTAAGTATGATTAGTAAATAAGAAAGGAATTTTACAAATACCAAACTGCGTCATAATAATCCTAAAAGTAGATTTAAGTAATTTAGCTCTTGTCATATCAGCTTTACTACTTCCAGTTTTTGCATCATCAATTTCTTTTTGAGTTGCAAGGTTACCAGCAGAATCTAAAACTACCATAATCTTTGGTAATGCAATTCCTTTTTTCTTTTGCTCTATTAATACATCAGTAATTGCAGTTACTGAACTTCTAAATTCTTGAACTGTATTACATGGTTCATATCTAAATTTTGAAGCATCAATACCAAACTTTTCAACTAAGTTTTTATCTACTGCATTTTCTGAATCATAAAATACAATACTATACCCTTGTTTTTGAGCTTGTTTAATTGCATTAAGTATAAGATAAGTTTTACCTGTACCAGAAGGTCCTGCTAATGCAACTGCTCTGTTGTTAGGATAACCTCCAAATAAAGATCCAGTTAAACATGCATTAAGATGATAATTTCCAGTTGGTATGTAATGATCAATTTCTGAAATTGTTGATTTGTCTAAAGTCTCTCCGTATTCGGATATCTTTGACATTTCTTTGTTTAAATCTGCGAATGAGAATTCCTTTGCCATATTAAATATTGTTTATTTTTATATAGCACAATGAGTGTTTTGTTTAAGAATATAATTAAGATGATTTTAATTTTTCTTCTATTAAAGGAATCCAATATTTAGGGGCAACGGTGGACCAATCATACTCATTAATAACTTCATCATATACCTCTTCAATATAATCATTAAGTAATTTCGGAGATGAATTTAATTTATTAATAATAGCAGTGGCCTCGTCTGCTGTTGTAAATGTTTTGATTGATTTTATATTTTGAGCATGCCCTGTTGGTGTGGATATTATAGGTATTTTACTTAATGCACATTCCATTATTCCTGCTGGGCCAGATTCAGATGTACTAGTACACACATACATATCTATATCTTTATAAATTTTATTATTTTTTTCTGGTGAATTAAATATAAAAGAATAATTACAATTGGATTTCTTAGCAATTTCTTTAAATAACTCAGGCCTTTTAATCTTGCACCATTCTTTACTAATACTAGGATTACCATTTAAACCTAATGTTACAATTCTAGTAACTTCTTTAAAAGGTTTGAAATCTAAAGTAGGTTTACCAGCCTTAATTAAAGTGGCATTAATATTATACATATCTTTTGCACTTTTTTGAATATCAGATGTTATACAATGAAAATGTGGACCTTTGGTATATTTAATTCTTTCAACAAAATGAGAATTATCTAATCCAACATTAGCCCATATACCAATTATCATTTTGTTTAATGCTGCTTGTGGTAATTTGCTAATGTAGTTTAATTCTTCAGGATAAAATGTTAAAGCAGTATTACCCATAATGATATCATAGTCTTTCCAACCATTATCTGTCCATAAACTTTTGTTACTGGCATTATTACTCCAATCATAAAAATCTACATCATATTTAAAATCTAGTGCAGATTTTAAACCTTTATATACTTTGCCTAAAGACCAACCGCCTTCGGTCCATATTGCTATTTTATTTTTATTAGAGTTTAATCTTTTTTCAATTAAAGGCTTCCAGTATGTTTTAGCAACATGCTCCCAGTTTAATTCGCGTGTTAATTCTTCATACACATCATTAATATATTTTTCTAATTTTTTAGGATTAGAATTTAAATCATTTATAATAGATACTGCCTCATCTACTGTTGTGAATGTTTTTATACTCTTAAACTTTGATGCATATCCTACTGGTGTGGATATTACTGGTATTTTACAAAACGCTGCTTCTGCAATACCGTAAGGCCCTGCCTCACTACGACTAGTACAAATATACATATCTATATCTTTATATAAGTTATGGTGTTCATTACTAGATTTGCTATGTATAAACTCATATTTAATATTTGCATTAAGTGCAATATTTTTCATCATCTCAGGTCTTTTTATATAATCCCAACCGTCATGAGTACCAGGTCGCCCGCTCAATCCTAATGTAGTTATCTTATTAATCTTTCGAGTAGGGAAGAAATCCTTTTTGTTAACCCCAGCAATAACGCTCATGGCATTTATATTAAAAAGATCCTTTAGTGATTTTTGGATATCAAGTGTTGGTGCACCCCAAAGAATATCAGGATTATCACCAATTGATTCAATAAAAAAACCACCTTCTAAATTAGGCTCTGCCCACGAAACACAAATAGCTTTTTTATAAAAGTTAGGATCTGTTTTATCATTAAGCTTTGAAATCGTGCCGTTACTAAGTATAGCATCATAATCATTCCAAGTAGAATTAAATTCAAGGTTGTCATTATTATTATGCCAATTAAAGAATTTAAAATCATAATCATTAGAAAGATATTCTATAATGCTGTCATGAATTCTGCCAAGTGACCAACCTTCATTGCTGTATATAGCTATTTTAGGTTTTAGCTTTTTTTTTCTAAAGGAGTTCCATCAGCATTTAAACCTCTATCGTTTGCTAAGTACTTTTCATCGTATATTGAAATATCATCAATATTATACCAACCTTTACCATGATTAACATTTACTACATCATTAAAGAATTTTTCATATTTAGGTGCAATATTTTCTAATGAAAACTTTTCTCCATGATTTCTACAATCAATAGATTTAATTTTACCAGCTTCACAATTACGAGCAGCTTCTACAAATTCATGGAATGTTCTACATCTATACCCAGTTACACCTTCAATATTATTTTCTGTAAATGCTCCCCAGTCAGTTGTAATTGTAGGAGTACCACAGAGTAAATTTTCTATTTGTACTCCACCGAATGGTTCAACATACATAGAAGGTAAGAATGATGCTATAGCACCTTTCATTAAATCTTTACGTTCTTCAAGACCAACATACCCAACAAATTCTACGTGGGCTGGCCATTTATAATCAGGATCGGCATAATGACCAGATAATTGACCAGCCACTTTTAATTTAGCCCCAATTGCATGAGTTGCTTGTATTGCAACATTAAGCCCTTTACCGTCATATACTCTACCAACAAACAGAAAATAATCTTCTTTTTTATCAGAATATTCAAATTCATCTAAATCAAAATAATTAGGAATTACAATATCATACCAAGATTGATTACACCCACCAACATTATCTAATCCACAGTATGCATGATAAATTGAATATGATTCAAATATTTTATAAGGTGCCCAGTGGCCAGATGCATAGCCTATACCAGGTTCAATTATATTAAGATCATTATGAGCATCACATATAGGCCTAACACCAAATCCCCAAAAAGGTAATACTAAATCACCTGGCTGCTTTCTTTTTTCAATTTCTGCTATTGCATTTTTATAAAAAATTTGATAAGCCGAATCGTTAATATCAAATTTAAAAAATTTACTATGAAAATCATGATCCCCATAAGAAGCATCATATTCAGCTGCGTTAATTACTGAAACGTTTTCATTTGCATCAGGATTTGATTCCTCATGGCCATAATGCATTAAGTAATGGCCTCTTGCTTTCATCATTTTACAAAACTTCCAGGCCTTCATAGTATAGGCACATGCTGTAAAATCTAATGTGGTTTTTGTATGCGGTAATCCTAGTACGTGAATTCTAAATTTTTTTTCTGACATAATGTTTTAATTTTATTATATATTAAACCTCTAAAAAAGGCTAGTTGTATAGATTAAGTTTCTGTTAAATGCTTTAAATCCCATTGCTGTTACTACCCTATTAATTGGATCTAATATTGTTTTTTCAAATTGTCTATCATGATCAATCTGTGGAGCAAATTCATAAGGATATTCACCAGGTGCAAATGCAAACACTTCACAAGATTGATCTGTTGAGAAGTACATCTTGCATTTTTCGCCGTTTCCTAAAGGTTGATATTTACCTTTAGATGAAGAATTATTTAATAAGTAATTATGATAACCTGCAGATCTAACGCCTATTGGACATCTTGATGCAAATTCAAAAGTTTCATAATCATTAACAATATACTTTTGATAATTATTTACTTTTCTTGAAAAACATATTTGATCTACATTAGCTAATTTAAATTGTCTTTTAATATCTTTAAGAAGTGCAGCAAAAGCTTTCATATCTAATTTATCAACTGAGAAAATATATGTTAACAAATCTTTTAGTTTTTCTCTAGCAAAAATTGGAGTTGATGATTGTATAATTTCAAAACCTTTTGAACTAATTTTTGATAAGTCATCATAATGAATATCTGGATCTTTCCATACAATATTTTGCATGTACTTTTTCTTTGCCAACCATATTGCATTTTTAGCTATACTTTCTAATTCAAATGATAAAAAGTTTTCTGCATTATTATCATCAGCATATCTTTGAAGGATCTTTTCTAAATAACCATTTACCCTAACTTTATATAACATTAAAATAAATTCCTTTTCATCACCTTTAAAGCCTTCTGACTTTGCTATGACTTCATCAAATTTAACATAAACTGAATCTGTATCAATATAAATACCTACAGGATTCTCTATCCTACCCGTTACGGTAATTCCCATTTCTTTATGAGCAGCAATATCTTTATGCCAATATTGACTAAAGTATCTATTTAATAATTCTTCAGTATAAAGAATTGCATCTTTACCTTGTAAAGTAATAGTTTCTGCTATATCTACATTGAAAAAATAAAAGTAAGGATTACCAAACGCGCCATAAATACTATTCAACATTAACTTAACAGCTTGTTCGTAGTTATAAAACTTTGATGCTTCTTTATTAATTTGTTGTAATTCGGTAATCTCTTGCATAGTATTTTATTTATTTTTATATAGCCAAATGTATAAAAAGTTTAAGAAAAAGGCACCCTAAATAAATAGAGTGCCTTTGGTAAGTTGGTTAGGATTTATAATTAATCCTCGTCAGTAATTGCTACTGCAACAGTTAAATGAGTATTGGTATCTAATGATTTAAATACAACTTTATTACTACAAACTACAACCTTATAATTTTCTTTATCTAAAAGATTAATATATTTTTTGTAGATTACAAC
>Ga0307986_10003246_pt1 | contig 11365 bp, 9 predicted proteins | sample EllFjometageno82_FD_203170 | JGI IMG/M metagenome (GOLD analysis project Ga0307986, IMG submission 203170) | Marine microbial communities from Ellis Fjord, Antarctic Ocean - #82 | ecosystem: Environmental > Aquatic > Marine > Unclassified | place: Southern Ocean | collected 2014-10-09
TCAGAGATCAAAGCACAAAAAGAAGCTGGCGCAATTACGTGGGATATTATCGACGTATATGCAAAAGATACTATCATTGGATGTGATGAAGGAATATTTGTTGAATTCGATTTTGACAAAGACTTCTCTCCAGCTCCAGATGGAACTAAAGCTTCAGAAGACTTCTTTACTAGCATGCCTTCTAAATGTGCAGTTGGAAACATCTTGTACTCTTGGAACTATGCTTACAACCATGACACTATAGGTTCGAAAAAACCTAAAACTGCTAAAGACTTTTTTAATACTAAAAAGTTTCCTGGTAAAAGAGCAATCTACAAAGGTGCAATGTCTAATATAGAACTTGCAACTGTTGGTGCTTTAAAAGTAAAACCGAAAAAAGGTAATGGTAAAGTTTGGGCTGCTCTTGAAGCAGAAGGTGGAGTAGATGCAGCTATTGCAGCTATCGCAAAACTTTGTGCAGATCCAAAAGGTGGATGTGTATTCTGGAATGCTGGAGCTCAGCCACCAGAACTATTAGCTAATGGTGAAGTTGTTATGGCTACTGGTTGGAATGGTAGATTCTTTAACGCGCAAATGGAAGGTACTCCAATAACACAAGTATGGGATGCCCAAATTCTTGACTATGAATATTTTGCAATGGTTAAAGGTGGACCTAACGACGCTAACGGTAAAGCTTTGAAAGTTCTTAGAGAAATGACAAGTTCTGAAGGTTTAGCAGGAAGTGCTAAGTATATTGCTTACGCTCCTTGGAGAAAATCTTCAATAGCTGTTATGGAAGCTGGAGAGCCTTGGTTTAAAGATGGTAAGACTAACATGGTACCACATATGCCAACAGCACCGGCTAACACTAAAAACTATATGCTTATGAATCCTAATTTTTGGGCTGATAACCAAGATGAAATTGGTGAAAAATGGGAAGCAATGAAAGCTGGACTATAATTTAATATTATAGATTAAGTTTTTATTATAAAATATTAGGGCGGTTACACAATAACCGCCCTTTTTTTTTGAGAATTTTAAAATATGAGTACAGAACAAATATTATCATCAGACGGAGTACCTTTAGAGATAAGCTTGAAGAAAGCTGAGAGAAGAAATAAATTAAGAGCACTGATGCTTGTAGGGCCATTATTTTTATTTCTTTTAATTACATACGTGTTTCCAATAGGTGATATGTTATTTAGAAGTGTTGATGATCGTATGATCACTAAAATGCTGCCAAATACTTTTAGTGCAATAGAGAAATGGGATGGAAAAGAACTTCCAGAAGAGCCAGTTTATGCAGCTCTTTATAAAGATTTGTCATATCTAAAAAAAACTAAAACTTACGGTAAGATTATAGCAAGACTAAATTATGAAAAAGGTGGATTTAGTAGCTTAATAAAAAAAACAGTAAGAAAAATTAATAAATTTGAAGAGGGAAACTATAAAGAGCAGTTTATTATGGTTCATAAAAGATGGGGCCAAATAGAGTATATGGGTGCTCTAAAGAATGCCTCACCAAATTGGACTTATGCTAAATATTTAAAGGGTGTTGATTTAAAGTTTGATCAAAAAGGAAATATAATCCAACAACCAGAAGATAGAAGAATTCATAAGATATTATGGCTGAGGACTCTCAAAGTTGCTTTTTGGGTAACTTTATTTTGTTTTATTCTCGCTTATCCAATTTCACACTTATTGGCTACATTACCTATGAAGTATAGTAATTTATTAATGATATGTGTGTTACTTCCATTCTGGACATCTCTTTTAGTTAGAACTTCAAGTTGGATGGTTTTGCTTCAACAACAGGGCCCAATTAATGATTTAATTGTAATGCTTGGACTTGCAGCCAATGATGCTAGGCCAGAACTAATGTATAATGTAATTGGAACCTTTGTTGCAATGACACAAATTTTATTACCATTTATGGTACTACCTCTTTATAGTGTAATGAAAACAATATCTCCAACCTTAATGAGAGCTGGAAAATCTTTAGGTGGGACACCATTTACAGCATTTAGAAAAATATATTTTCCACTAACAGTTCCAGGAATTGGTGCCGGATGTTTATTGGTATTTATTTTAGCAATAGGTTATTACATTACTCCTGCATTAGTAGGTGGAGCTAGTGGATCGTTAATTAGTAATACAATTGCTTATCACATGAAAAGTTCTTTAGATTGGTCATTTGCAGCCGCATTAGGTGCGATGTTGTTGGTTGGTGTTTTAACAATTTTCTGGATTTATAATAAATTAGTTGGAGTAGACAATATTAAACTAGGATAAATTATGGCTTTACCAACTTACACAGCATGGAATTATAGAATTTGGCACTACACATATTTAACTATTTGTGGGTTAGTGTTTTTCTTTTTAATTGCACCATTGTTTGTAATTTTGCCACTTTCATTTAATGCTGAGCAATATATTCACTTTTCTAAAGGAATGATAGCACTAGACCCAGATGCATTTTCATTGAGGTGGTATGAAGATATGATTTACGGAACTAAAAATCCATGGGGATTAGCAGCAAAAAATAGTATTATCATAGCTTTCTTTGCAACTATCGGGTCAACTATTCTTGGTACAGTTGCTGCATTAGGTCTAAGTAGCAGACATATGCCTTACAAAGCAGCATTCATGGCTTTATTAATTTCACCAATGATTGTTCCGTTAATTATTTCGGGAACAGCAATATTTTTCTTTATGGCAAAAGTAGGTTTGGCAGCAACACATACAGGAATAATTTTAGCACACATAATTTTAGGAACACCCTTTGTAGTTATTACAGTTACAGCAACACTATCTGGATTTGACCACAGTGTTACAAGAGCCGCAGCGAGTTTAGGAAGTAATCCTGTAAATACTTTTATGAAAATTACTTTACCATTAATTTTACCAGGTGTAATTTCTGGGGCATTATTTGCTTTTGTAACTTCATTTGATGAAGTTGTAGTAGTTTTATTTTTGGCAGGACTTGAGAACACAACTATACCTATTCAAATGTGGGTTGGATTAAGAGAACAACTAAGCCCAACAATAATGGCTGTAGCAACTTGCTTAATTATAATGTCTACTTTAATTTTAGTAACGGCAGAGTTGCTTAGAAGAAGATCTGAGAGACTAAGAGGAATTAATAGATAATTAATTTATTGATTCAATGATAGTGGCAATTCCCATTCCATAACCAATACATTGAGTAGATAGTGCATATTTTTTATTTTCTCTTCTTAATAATTCAGCAGCTTTACCTGTAATTCTTGCTCCTGTTGCACCAAGAGGGTGACCCAACGCTATAGCTCCACCATCTAAGTTAATTTTTTTTTCTTCGATAGCTAAATCTTTAATGCAGGCTAAAGATTGCGATGCAAATGCTTCATTTATTTCAACAATATCAATATCTTTAATGGATAAGTTTGCTCTACTAAGAGCCTTTCTAGACGCCCCTATAGGTCCTAGTCCCATTAAGTCAGGATTACATCCTTCAACAGCAGTAGAAACAATTCTTCCCAATATGTCTAAATTGTTATCTTTAGCATATTGTTCTTCACATATTAAAGTGGTCGCTGCTCCATCCGTTAAAGGTGAAGAGGTGGCCGCTGTAACAGTTCCATTTTTATCAAATATAAGATTTAGAGCATCTAAAGTTTTATGGTTGGAGTTTGCTCTTATACCGCCATCTTTAGAGCAATTATTAATTACAGTAATTTCGTTATTGAAATATCCTTTAGATTGAGCAGCGTAAGCTTTTTGATGACTCGCTATAGCAAATTCTTGTTGAGCATATCTTTCTATTTTATATTTTTTTGCAACATTTTCTGCGGTGACACCCATGGTAAAATAAAGGTGAGGATTTTCTTCCTTTAAATTAGGATAAGGCAATGGATTGAAGCCAGCTGTTACTCTTGACATGCTTTCTACACCACCACAAATAAACGCCTTACCTGCTCCCATAGATATTTTTCCAGCGGCTATATGTATTGCTTCCATTGATGAACCGCACCATCTATTAATTGTTGTACCTGCAGTTTTGATATTCATATTACTTAAAAAAGTTACAATTTTACCAATGTTGAAGCCTTGCTCTCCCTCTGGGAAGGCACAACCAACTATGACATCTTCAATGTCATCTTTATTTATTTTGGATTTTAAAATAAGGTTTTTTATTACCTCAGATAATAATATATCTGGCTTAATTCCAATCAAATCACCTTTTTTGGCGATGGTAAATGGTGATCTAGAATAACCCGCTATAACTGCTTTAAACATCGATTAAGTTTTTTATTAATATTTATATAAACCTTATCAATATTAAAGTGATTATAATAGCAATTGTCTTTATATTATTTTGTTATAAAAACTTAATCAAAACTATGAAAATTAAAAAAGTTGTTGTAATAGGCTCAGGAACAATGGGAAGTGGAATTGCAGCACACTTATGCAACGCCAATATTCCAGTAACTCTACTTGATTTAACAACACAAATTAGTGAACAAGCAAGAGATAGAATTCATAAGTCGAGCCCACCACTTTTGTTAGACAGATTAAAAATAAATAATATTAAAGTAGGAAATATTTTAGATAATTTTAATGAAGTAAAAGAAGCTGATTGGGTAGTAGAAGCTGTTGTTGAAAGAATAGATGTTAAACACAATATCTATAAAAAAATATTTAAAGAAAGAAAAAAAGGTGCAATAGTTTCTTCAAATACGTCATCTATACCTATTAAAGTTCTATCCCAACATTTATCAGAAGAAGAAAAAAAAGATTTTTGCATTACTCATTTTTTTAACCCCGTAAGATATATGGGTCTTTTAGAAATAGTTAAAAATGAAAATAATGATTTAGAAAAAATTAATTCATTAAAAAAATTTTGTGAAATAGAACTTGGAAAAGGTGCAATCATTTGTAATGATACACCTGGATTTTTGGGCAATAGAATAGGTGTTTATGCAATGCAAATTGCTATGACAGAAGCATTTAAAATGAAATTATCTGTTGAAGAAGCTGATGCAATTTTTGGAAGACCGATGGGAATACCAAAGACAGGAATTTTTGGTCTCTACGATCTAATAGGAATAGATTTAATGGCTGATGTTCTCAAAAGCTTTATCAAAGAATTACCAAAGACAGATAAATTTCATGAAGTTGCAAAAGAAATTTCATTAATAAAAAAATTAATAGAAACTGGTTACACAGGCAGAAAAGGTAAAGGTGGTTTTTATAGAGTTAATAAAAATGATGGCAAGAAAGTAATGGAAGCATTGAATCTTGAAACAGGTGAATATTATCCATGTAAAAAAATAGATATTAAATCTGAAAAAGTTGATCTTAAATCTTTAATCAATAGAAAGGATAAGTTTGGAAAATATGCTTGGTCAGTTATTTCAAAAATCATTAAATATGCATCATCTTTAGTGCCTGAAATTACAAAAGAATTTAATGACATAGATGAAGCTATGAGATTAGGATTCAACTGGAGTAAAGGCCCATTTGAAATGCTTGAAGAAATTGGTGTAACTAATTTTTTTGATAAGATTGATGAATATCAAGATAATGATTTTTTAGAAAATCTTGCAAAAAATAAAAATGAAAAATTTTATGGTGAAAGACAAAAATATACCGATATTGAAACATTAGGAAAAGTTAAAAAGACAGCCACAAGTGTAGACGGAAATAGTTCTGCACAAATATATAGATTTAAAGATTATAACGTTGTTGAATTTACAACCAAGGCAAATGCCCTTGATTATGACTCAATGGATGCTTTAAAGAAAGCTACTGACAAACCTTTGATAATTATAAATGAAAGCATGCAATTTTCTGCTGGGGTAAACTTAAGTTATACAATGGATTTTGCTAATAAGGGTGATTTTAAGTCTATAGAGAAATTTATTAGATATTTTCAAGAAACTTGTAAACATTTAAAATATTCTGACTATCCTGTTATTTCAGCTCCATCTGGACTAACTCTTGGTGGAGGATTTGAAGTTATGGTACATAGTAATTTTGTAGCATCACACACAAACATAGTTGTTGGATTAGTAGAGACAATTGTTGGATTAATTCCAGCAGGGGGAGGTTGCAAAGAGATGCTAGCTAGATGGCTTGACACTGAAGAGGCTAAAAATGATTCTAATTATGCTTCATTAAAAGTATTTAATATTATTGGATCTGGAAAAACAGCATCGTCACCAATAGAAGCGGAGCCACTGAAATATCTAAAGTCTGAGGACAAAAAAATAATGAATAGAAACAGTTTATTAGAAGTTTCAAAAAAAATATTGGAAGTTAATAGAAATTTTAAACCTCCATCAGAAACAATGTTTAAACTTGCGGGAAATGTGGTCAAAGAAGAAATGATCAAAGTTTTAGAAAAACTTTATAATGATCAGGTAATTTTAGATCATGGAATGAAAGTTGGAAAAGAACTAGCAAATGTCCTAAGTGGAGGAGATACCACTATAGAAAAGACATTATCAGAAGAAGACCTATTTAAATTAGAATTGGATGCTTTTATGAAGTTGATAGAAACAAAAGAAACTCAAGATAGAATTAAATATACGTTAGCAACAGGAAAACCTTTAGTTAATTAATAGTTTTAACTATTCTTCACTTCTTATTTTCTCATCTTCACTTCTTATTTTTTCATTTTCATTTCTTGTTTTTATTTCTTCACTTCTTATTTTTTCATCACTAAATTTTTTTATCAGATCTTCTTCTTTTTTTATCTGATCTTGATCAAACTTTCTTTCCCATTCTTTTATTCTTTTATCTTCTTCTTTAATTCTATTTTCCTCTACAATTCTAGCTTCTGTAACTTTTTGCTCTTCTAAATCTTTTAATTTTTGGTTTTCTTCTTTTAATCTAAGTTCTTCTTCTTTTTTTCTGTGCAGCTGTTGTTTTAATTTTAGTTCTTTTAATTCTGTTATTTCTTCCTGTTCTTTTAATCTAAAATTTTCTTGTTTTTCTCTTAGCTCTTCTTCTTCTCTTAAAATTTGTATTTCATTTTCTCTTAATCTTTGAGCTTCTATCTCTTTTATTTTTTGTTCGACTTCATTTAATTTTTTTTCTTCATATTTTAATTTATGCTCTTCTTCTTGTAATCTATAATTTTCATCTTTTTCTTTTTGAATCTCTAAATCTTTTGACTTTTGTTTTTCTTCATTATTTCTTTGTAAGTCTTGTTGAATTCTTTGTTTTTCCAAGCTTCTCTCATTTTGTTCTTCTTCTTTCAATGCTTGTTTTTCCTGTCTTATTCTTTGTTTTTCTAAAAATTCTAATCTTAGTTTTTCTTCTTTTAATTTTAGTTCATCTTCTCGTAGTTTTTTTTCTTCTTGGTCCTTTAATTTTTGCTCTTCTGCTTTTAATGTTTGCTTTTCAATTTTAATTTTTTGTCTTTCATTTTGCTGGTATTGTTTTTCAATGTTTAATCTTTGTTTTTCCTTATTTTCAAGTCTTTGTTTCTCTTCTTTTAATTTATCTATGTGATCTTTTTTTATTTGTCTTTCTTCGCTTAACCTTTGTTGTTCTTGTTCTAATTTCTCTTGCTTAATTATTCTAATTTTTTCTTTTTTTTCAAAATTAATTTTATTTATTTCTTTTAATTTCTGTTTTTTTTTAAAATTTTCATACGTCTTAGTTAAATTGGTAAATGAATCAGCGGTAACTTTTCCAATTTTTTTTAAATTCATTTTTTGAAGTAATTTTAAAGGTACTTTAATTATTTTTTGATCATTTGAATTTACGTTTATCTTCTTAAGTACCTTTTTTTTCTTAAGTTGATTTTTCATTACTATATCTTGATTGATTTTACCTCTTATGAAAAGGTTTTTTGTGACTAAATTGGGTTCAACTTATAATTTAATATTATTTTTGTTAATTTTTATTTGATTAATTTAATAATTCAACAATATTTCGATCTAATTTTTTCTGAAATTCTTTATCATTATCTGGGCTTGCAGCACAGTGACCATAAGGTGAATCAACCGATCTTAAAGAAGATTTACTAATAAATTTTTTTTCATAAATATTATCCTCTGTTCTAAAATATAAGTCTTGATTGCAGGGCATTAAAATTGTTTTTGCTTTAATTGATTTTAAAGCTTTTATATAATTACTTTTATAAAGTGGATTTTTACTTATATCATTTAATTGCCAGGTTTTTAGTTTACATAAAAGGTTATTTGCATCCCAATTTTTTGCATGATCATTAGCCCAATTCTTTAATAAATCTTCTGCATTTTTAAAACCAAATTTTTTATAAAGCTTTTCCCTGTAAAAATCTTGTGAGAAAGCCCATCCAGCATATACACGTCCGAAAGATCTCAAACCTGCAATAGGTTGTCTTTTATAATTACCATTATTCCAATTTACGTCAGTTGTTAGCGCCGCTTTTACACCTTCTAAAAAAACATGATTATGTATTGAAGTTTTGGATGAGGCGCAAAAGGGTAGAATTGCTTTAACCATATTAGGATATTGTGCTCCCCATTGATAAGACTGACAACCTGCCATTGACCACCCTGTAACTAAAGCAATTTTTTTTATTTTAAGCTTTTCAGTTATTAGTTTGTGCTGACAGTAAACATTATCCCAAAGTGTTATTTCTGGGAATTGAGGACCATGCTGTACTTTAATAGCATTGCTTGGTGAAGATGATAAACCATTACCAAACATATTTATTGAAATAATAAAATATTTATTAGGATTTAATGCTCTATTTTTTCCAATAAAACCTTCATTACGAATATGCGTTCCTGTGTAAAATGTAGGAAGCACAACTACATTTGTTTTGTTTTTATTTAATTTGCCATAAGTTTTATAAACTAACTTGGCTGATTTTAGGACTTTGCCAGATAAAAGTTTAACATTTCCTAGACTAAACTCTTGATACTTTTTCATTAATAAAGTCTAAGATATTCTTTTACTTCCCAGTCTGTAACTGCTTGGTGATATCTTTCCCATTCATCATTCTTATATGCAAGTAATGAGTTTTTCATCACAGTACCTAAAACTTCGTCAGTTAATTGATCATTCTTAAGAGCCTCAATAGCCATTAATAAATTTCTTGGAAGTCTTTTAATTCCAAGCTTTTTAAATTCACTTTCTGACATATTGTATAAATCTTGATCTGTAGGTTCTCCTGGATGTATTTTTTTTTCAATACCCTCAACTGCAGAAGAAATTGTCATTGAAAGTGCTAGATATACATTCATTGTCATATCTGCTGCTCTATTTTCAATACAATATCTATTTTGAGGTAATCTAAATTGTGCAGATCTATTGTTATGTCCATAAGTAATATTTGTTGGTGCCCACGTAACTGTCCCTCCTTCAAATCCTCCAACTCTGGGTACTAATCCATTGTATGAGTTTACAGTTGAACAAGTAATTGAAGTTAGAGCTTCAGAATGTTTCATTAGTCCTCCGACTGCAAATATACATTCTTCAGAAAATTTATTTCCACCATCAAAAACATTTTTTCCATTTTTATCAATCATTGAAAAATTTATATGAGCTCCAGATCTCCAATCTCCTATTGTTGGTTTTGGCATAAAGGTAATGAACATATTATTTTTTTTAGCTATTTCTTTTAAAAGTATTCGAAGAAAAACCAATCTATCTGCCATCTCTAAAAGGTTGGTGTAGTGAAAATCTAGCTCAAATTGAGAGTATGCACCCTCTGCAACAACGTCATGTATCATCCAACCTAGATCATTTAAAATATCTATCAGTTCTTTTAAAAAATGCATTGAGTCTAATGTGTGTTCTACATCGTAGCCAAAGCCTTGTCGTCTTGGTCTGATACCTTTGGCTGGATCATTATCAATAGCTTTGACAGGATTACCATTTTCATCATACTTCATTGCAATAAATTCTGGTTCTATGCCAGCCATTCCTTTATATCCTGCATCCTGAGCTTTTTGCATTGCACGCTTTAAAGCTTGTCTAGGACAAACATTGTAAGGCTTATCTTCCCAAAAAAGGTCTGCAAAAATTATTGCAGTAGTTTTATCCCATGGGCAAATATAGACAGAATCTAAATCAGGCAACATTACTTGATCAGAATCCGCAGGTGTAAGCTCGGGTACAAAAGAAATAGAATGAACGGCAAACTGAGGTCCTTTTCCTAAGCACAAAGGTTCAAAATCACTCATAGGAACAGGTTTTGATTTTGGAATACCATGGAGATCAATCCAGCATGATAAAACATATTTAACTCCAGCATCTTTTAATTTTTTATGAACAGCAGGTATCTTTTTTCTATTACGTTCAACTGCATCTTTGAAATCTTCATAATAAATTTTTTCATTTATGCTCATATTGATCTCCTTTAATTTTTTTATTATTTTGGCATATCCTCTGGATCTATTCCAGGAACAAATGTTATGCCTGCTTGTTGCTTCCAATCATGAGGATAAGCAGCATAAAATATCACACATTTCTCATCACACTCATAGGCTATATGATTATCTTTTGGTACATATAGAACATCACCAGGATTACAAATATAAGACTCTCCGTTACAAGTAAGTCGAAATGTTCCTTCCATACAATAAATAATTTCATCACAAGTTAAATCCCATGGTACAGAAACTTTATTTAAAAAATTTAATCCACCACACATAGTGTCACTTACTTTACTTGTTACAAATGGCTTGATGTAGCTTTTTCCTGGCTCTAAGGTATGAAGTCTATTTTCAATATCTTTAAATTTATATAATTGTGGTTTTTTTGACATTTATATTCCCTTTCAGTTTTATACTTTTATTGGTTCATTTAATTCTACTTTATATCCATCAGGATCTTCGCAGAATGCTATAACTCTAGTTCCATGCTTCATTGGACCCGGTTTACGAGTAATGTTTATTCCTAATTTAGCAAGATCTTCACAAGCTTTATAAACATCAGGCGTTTCAATGCATACATGCCCCCATCCATTACCCTTATCATAATCATCTTTTTGATCCCAATTTTGTGTAAGTTCTAGACATGGAGATTCTGTCTCAAGACCATAACCAATAAAAGCATTAGTGAATTTACCTTCTGGATAATCTGTTTTTCTTAAAACTTTCATACCTAAAGTTTTACAGTAAAAATTAAAAGATGCCTCAAGGTCTTTAACTCTTATCATTGTGTGCGCAAGCCTATATCCATCTAGATTAATTTCTTTTGACATTTTTTTTCCTTTTCGTTATTTTTTTTGATTTCATTGTTGAATCCACTACAAGCTTTTGAAATGCCTGCACACCCTTTTCCCAAACAGGAGATAAAAGCCCACCTTCTTCTGAAGCTGGAGAAGATCTACCTTCTTGCAGTCTCTCACACATTTCATGATCTTCTTTATGAACACTCCACCATATATTTTTTACCATAT
>Ga0307986_10003248_pt1 | contig 11359 bp, 15 predicted proteins | sample EllFjometageno82_FD_203170 | JGI IMG/M metagenome (GOLD analysis project Ga0307986, IMG submission 203170) | Marine microbial communities from Ellis Fjord, Antarctic Ocean - #82 | ecosystem: Environmental > Aquatic > Marine > Unclassified | place: Southern Ocean | collected 2014-10-09
ACTTGATTGCACTAAAATAAAAATCTATTATAAATCAACAATAATTAAGTGGCGGGGTAGCTCAGTCGGTTAGAGCGCAGGACTCATAAGCCTGAGGTCAGTGGTTCGATTCCACTTCCCGCTACCAATGTTTAAAAATCAATTTTTAACTATATAAAAATTAATTGAATTATAGTTTTTAAACACATATAAGAGGGTTCATTGTAACTCCTTTAATAAATAAAGTTTAAACAGAATATGAAAAAATTATTAATTATAATATTTACTTTAATAAATTTTAGCTCTTTTGCGGTAAATAAAAGCACTACATTCACTAATGAAATTTTCACAAAAGCTCAAGCAGAGGATAAGACCATAGTTATAAATTCTTGGAATGAAACGTGTTTTACATGTGCTAAACAAATTAAGATATTAGATGAAGCACAAAAAGAATTTCAAGAAATTTTATTTCTAAGTTTTGAACAGGTAAAAGATAAAGAAATAGCTAAATTATTAGGTATTGAGTATTGGACAACTATAGTTGTTTATAAAAATAAAAAAGAAATATACAGAAGCATTGGTCAAACAAAAAAAAGTGAAATCTACTCGCTTATACAATCTCTTTAAAATTTAAGCTTTATTTAATTTTCTTTTAGTTTATACAGAATTCAAGGGGTGTCGTAACTGACTGAGATTAAACCCTAATAACCTGTCCGGTAATTCAGAAAGGGAGAATAATGGATAAAATAAATTATATAAGTCAATCAACATCTATAACAATAGTCATTGTTATAGGCTTAATCTTTACATTAGTTGGGTTAGTTTATTCTAAAAAAAATCAAGGTATAAATAGTTATCTAACAGCTAATAGAAATATTGGATTTTTTTCATTAAGCACTAGTTTAGTTGCATCAGCACTAGGTGCGTGGATTTTATTCGGTCCAGCTTCTGCTGCCACGTGGGGAGGAATAGGAGCTGTTATTGGTTATGCTCTAGGAACAGCTTTTCCAATGATTTTTTTAATATTTTTAGGAAAAAAAATAAGAAACGAATTTCCTAAAGGTTCAACGTTGATTGAATTTTTAAGAAAACGATTTGGTAAAAGTTTATTTAAATTAATTTTACTTATGACTATTTTTTATATGTTTGTTTTTTTGTGTGCTGAAGTAACAGCGGTAGCAATGTTAATAAACTATATTTCAGGAACTGAATTATGGATTACAGCTTTAATAGTTTTAATTACGACTTTAATTTATACACTTTATGGAGGATTGAGAGTTTCAATATTCACTGACACCATTCAAATGATTGTAATTCTAATTTTATTATTAATTTCAGTTATTTATTTAACATCTTTTACGGGTGATCAGTTTTCATTTTCTTTTATTAAAGAAAAAAATCCACACTTATTGAGTGGTAATTATATTCCAAATTATACAGCAGGCTTAACTTTTTTTATTGCCGTTGCTGCTACAAATCTTTTTCACCAAGGAAATTGGCAAAGAGTCTACGCAGCAAAAAATAATGAAGTATTAAGAAAAAGTTTAATTATTGCTTTTATTGTAATCGTGCCCATTGTTTTGTTTATGGGTTTTAGTGGATTAGTTGCTGTGTCTGTAGATCCAAATCTTAGGCCCGACCTGAGTTTTTTCTCTTTATTATTAAAAGATCAAACTGAATTTTTATCAATTATTATAGTGATATTAGGTTTATCATTAACCATCAGTACTGTTGATACTTTAGTTAATGCTATTTCAAGTCTAATTGTAGTTGATGGTAAAGCAGTTCTTAACTTTAACAAAAATACTGATTATTTAAAAATTTCTAAATACTTTATGGTGTTTCTTTCTATTATAACTTTTATTATAGCTTCAAAAGGATTTAGTATTTTATACTTGTTTTTGTTAGCAGATTTATTTTGTTGTGCATTTGTATTAACTGTTTTTTATAGTTTTTATAATAAAAAGTTAGATGAAAAAACTGCATACATATCTATAATTATAGGATTAGTTGGAGGATTTCTTTTATTCCCTGTTCCTGACTTTTCTAAGAGTTTATTAGTAGGAATAATACTACCAGCTGAATTATTTCCCGCTTTTGTTTCACAATCCTTGTTATTCTTATCTTTTTTGGTTGCTACATTTATCCCTGTAACTATTTGGAAGTTGAGATAATTTAAAAAAACCATAAGATAGTGTTAAACATTATGTTAGGAACTATTTTACCTTTTATTGCCCTTATTGTAGTTGTTGTATTCATACATGAATATGGACATTATTATTTTGCTAAAAAATTTGGTGTTGGTATTACTGATTTTTCAATAGGCTTTGGTAAAGAATTATTTGGCTGGAATGATAAATCGGGCACCAGATGGAAGATTTGCGTGATACCACTTGGAGGGTATGTTAAATTTTTTGGTGATAGAAATGTTTATAGTCAAGCTGACAATGAAAAAATTATAAAAGAATATAGCAAAGAAGATCAAGATAAATTATTTGTTCTAAAACCATTATACCAAAGAGCTTTAATTGTATTTGGCGGTCCTTTAGCCAATTTTTTATTAGCTATTCTTATATTTTTTTCCGTTTATACTTTTGCTGGTAAAGATTTTACTCCAGCTGTAATTAATGAAGTTCAAAAAGCTAGTCCCGCAATGGTGGCTGGCTTAAAAGACAATGATATTGTTGTCTCAATTGATGGCAATAAAGTAAAAAGTATCATGGAAGTGTCTAAATTCATCATGATGTCTACAGATGATTTTATTAACTTTACAGTAAATAGGTATGATCAAGACTTAACTTTCAAGGTAAAACCCAACATAGTTGAAAGTGAAGATAGCCTTGGTAATAAAGTGACTAAACGTATGGTTGGTATAAAACTAGGAGCTTATAATAATGAGGTAAACCACATTAAACTTGGTCCAGCTAAAGCTCTATTTTATGCAGTTAATGAAGTGTACTATGTAAGTGTTTCTTCACTAAAATATATTGGAAGTATGATCGCTGGCTCTGGTGATAGTTCTCAATTAGGAGGGCCAATTCGCATAGCAAAAATATCAGGACAGGTTGCTGAATTTGGTATTTTACCTTTTATTAGCTTAATGGCTTACATCTCAATTAGCTTAGGGTTAATAAACCTTTTCCCAATACCTATGTTAGATGGAGGTCATTTAATGTTTTATACTATTGAAAAAGTGCTAGGGCGCCCTTTAAGTCAAAAGGTTCAAGAAGGATTTTTTCGAATCGGAATGTTTTTATTGCTATCATTGATGTTTTTTACAACGTTTAATGACATAAAAGACCTTGGTTTATTTTAATTATTTTATTTTTTTAGAGTTAAATAATCATTTAAAATCAATACTTATTATTAAAATTACTACATATTGGGGAATTATTTTAAGTAACACTAATAAAAAGCTTGATTTATAGACTTTTATGTAAAATAAAGGAAATAACTATTATAACTGGAGCAAAAAATGAACAAAAAACAACTAATTGCACAACTTTCAGGTTCTTTAAACCTAAGTAAAGCTGATGCAGAACGTACTTTTGATACAATCACAAATACTATTCTAGATGCTTTAAAAGGTGATGATTCAGTAAAAATTGCTGGATTCGGTACATATAAAGTAGCAAAAAGAAAAGCTAGAGTTGGAAGAAATCCAAGAACTGGAGAGCAAATTCAAATTGGTGCTTCTCAAAAAGTTAAATTTTTACCAGCTAAAGCACTTAAAGAAGTATTCAATAAATAATACATTAGTAATTTAAATTGGCCCCTTAATCGGGGCCTTTTAAATAGCGTCCAATTATATTAAAATCTTTATCAGAAACTATTACTTCTCCTGAACTAGCATGAATATTGAGAACTTCTAAAATAACAACAAAATGGGTTACTAAAACTAAATTTTTCTTACTATTCCATTTAAGAATATAATTTTTTAGATCACTAATTTGTTTATCTTTATTTTTTTCAAATCTAGGATCATAAAATGAATTAAGAGCTTTAAAAGTAGTATATTTATTAAAAGCAAATTCTGCTGTATCTTTACATCTGCACCATTCACTCGATAAAACCCTATCTATTTGAATTTTATTTTTAAAAAAAAGCTGACCTATTTTTTTTGATTGATTAATACCTTCATAGTTTAAATTTCTTTGTGTAAAGCAATCATTTAATTCAAAATTAATTGGATCTCCATTACCTGGTGCATAAGCGTGCCTAATAAAAATTAGTTTATTACCATCTTTTAATAAGTTGATTAATTGCTCTTGAGAATAAGTAGCCGTTGAACAAATTAATAAGAAAAAAACAATAAATCTTTTTTTCATTTCAATTCATTTTCATCCCAGAGTTTTTTGTAATTTATAAATGGAGATAGTCCATAACTAGAATTTACGTTTGTTAAATGCAAAGAAAGACTTTTAAGAGGTGAAATACAAAATTCCTTTGTATAAATTTCATTAAGATGTTTTTCAAATGGATTATGTCTGTCTAAACAATTATTATAAAAATTGTTCCAATATTTATTTAATAAGGGTTTTGTTGTCATGAAAGTACATAAAGTTCGACTGATGGTTCTCCAATGTCTTTTATTTCCAATTAAAATATTTGTTTTTTCATTATCCATGTATAAGTAAGGGTAATCAGCAGGACACATAAAAATATCCTTCTTAAGTTGTGAGGCTATTCTTTCATATGATGCAATCATCTCTTCCATCATAGGCTCAAAATGTAAGTAGTCGTCTTCAACAAAATAAACTAAATCTTTGCCCAGTTCTTTTCCTATTTCAAAACTTTGCAGGAGACTTGATAGATTTGAAAATGTTTGATCATTTTTTTGTTGCTTGATAATATTTCTGTATTTATCATGATTTAATGGTCTAATGACTATATCTAAGCCACTTCGTTCTATTAGACTTTTAATTTTATTTAAATTTTCATTTTTTGATTTATCATCAACAATTACTATCTTAAATTTAATATTTGAATATTTAGTTTTAGAAAAATTAACAGATTTTGTTAATGAGTTTAAAGATCTTAAAGAATATTCAATTTTAGGCAATTCAAACAATCTTTTTTTATTTTGATCCCATATCTCTATGTCAGTATTAGTTCTAAAAATAATAAGTACAGAGATAACTTTTTTAGTAATATTTACTTCACCTAACGGAAGGACAATAGATTTTTCATTTATGATGGAAAGATCCTCATTTAATTGTTTTCGAAGAGTAGGTGAACTAAAATTATTTTGGTCAATCATCTCATAACCAAGAAATCTAGATAGCTTAATAAATAATTTTTTTATAATGCTTTTTTTCATATAATTGTTTATAATTAAATTTTTACAATATTATGACTATTAAATCATCACAAACTCTTGTTTTTGAGGCTTTAAAGGATGTTAAAACCATCACCCCAGATGAAGCCTTAAAACTATCTAATGACAATAAATGCAATTTAATTGATATAAGGGAAAAAGAAGAGCTTGATAATACCGGAAGAGTTGAAAACTCAAATCATATACCAAGAGGCATGCTTGAATTTTGGCTAGACCCAGAAAGTCCTTATTTTAAAAATGGTAAAATAGATACGAATAAAGAAATGGTTTTATTTTGTGCTGGTGGATTAAGGTCTGCTCTTGCAGTTAAATCTTTAAAAGAAATGGGATTTGAAAAAGTTTCACATATTGACGGTGGTTTTGCTAGAATAATTCAAAGTAGTTTTAAGATAGTTTAATCTAATCGTATAAACTTATTTTTTTTGCATAAAATATCCTGATTACCCAATAAATAGTTAAACCAATTGGTCCAATCAAATAAGTAATTAATAAAGGGAAAAACATTAAAAATTTGTTAATGTTGAATTTTTGAGAGTCATTAACTATCCAGCCACCACAAAATAAATTAACTGCTAAAAAATGGGTCCAGAATAAAATTAAAAACGAGGATTCAGAAAACAAGTTTGATAACTTGGCCAAACCCAAATACAGCTCAAAGTTCTTTAAAAATTCATAATTGTTATGAAAATTTATGTAGAGTAAATAACCATAAAGTAAGCTTAAAATAAATATTGGGAAAATTGACGTTGTAAATACTCTACAAATTTGTGATTGTGGAAAAATAATTAACACAACCCAAAAAGGTAAAATACCTAAGTTCAACCAAAAATAGATCATTTCAATTGTAAAATATGTATAAATTTGTTCGATCATTATAAAAAGTATTATATTAAATCATAGAATGATTCCAATGAGAAATAGAAAAAAAACCCTAGAAGTCACTATTGAAGAGATGAGAAACTTTTCTTATGCATATATTGAAAAATATGCACCATCTAAACAGCAGTTACGAACATACCTATTAAAGAAATATTTAAAAGCATCAAATCCAAACGTGAAAAAACAAGATGTTACAGATTTAATTGATGTAGTTTTGGTAGACCTTGAAAAAAGTAAATTTATTAGTGACAAGTTTTACTCAGAAAGTAAATCAAGAAGCTTGATACATAGAGGTAGTTCTATTAATAAAATTAGAAGTTATCTTTTCAATAAAGGTATTGATGACAATTACATTAAAGAAACGATAGATAAAATTAAAGAAAATAATTCAGATCAAGATTTTTTTTCAGGAATTAAAATTTGTAAAAAAAAGAGAATTGGACCCGCAAGGACTGAAGATAATAGATCGTTATTTTATAAAAAAGACATTTCTTTACTTGCAAGAAATGGTTTTGATTTTGGAACTTCAAAAAGAATAATGGATATAGATAAAAATGATTATATTAAGATTATTAAATTACTTTAATTTATTTTTTTCATTTTCTTTTAGGTAATTAATTTTATTTCTTATATAGTTTTTTACAAAGACAAATACCAATAAACCAAATATTGAAACTGAAACTATTATAATTAATATTATTCTTATTTGCTCATCCATTAAATAATATTTTTATTTTTTAAAATTATGCTAGGGTTTTTGAATCCTGGTTTTCCATAATAAATATCATTACCTTCAAAGTCTGTTATTTGACCACCAGCATGTACTAGTATTGCGTGTCCAGCCGCAATATCCCATTCACATGCCCTTGCTTCCGCAACGTATAGATCAAATTCACCAGCTGCAACAACACAAAATTTTAAAGAACTTTTCATTCTTTGATAAGATGCAATTTGATATTTATTATGTATTTCTAAAATTTCTGGCTTTAATTCATTAGAATAGCTGACAGCTTTTATTTCTTTATAATTTTTTTTTTTATTAATTAACTCTATTTCTTGACCATTAATTAATTCATAACTATTCGACATAGCATACGAATAAAAAATTCTTTTTTTAGCTGGTGCAGTAATTATGCCTACTGCAGGTTTTTTATCTAATATTAGTGCTGCGTTTAATGTGAATTCATCTCTGTTGTTTATATAATCTTTTGTCCCATCTATAGGATCAATTAACCAAAAATTCTTTAAGCTTTTATCATTTTTATGAGCTGTATTTTCTTCTGAAACAATTGCAATATTAGGAGTTATTTCAGATATTTTTTTTGTTAATATCTTATTCACCTCAATATCACCATTACTTACTGGAGTGTTATCATCCTTAATTTCCTTTTTTAAACCTGCTTTTCTTAAGTTCAAAGCAACACGTCCTGCCTCATTAAAAGTTTCAATTAATGAAAGAGTAATTTTTTTTGTTTCTTCAATATTCATTTATTCATTTTTTCTATTTTAATATTTTTGGAATTAATTACTTTTTTTCCAACATTCTCAAAATTAATTGTAACTTTACCATTAATTATTGACTGAACCTGTCCTATTCCCCACTCTTTGTTGTTTGGGTTGGTGACTTTGTCACCTGGTTCATAATCTAAAATCATTTAATTTACTTATATTAAATATAAGAATAAATATCATTAAATATGACAAATTTAAATTCTATTGGAATTGATAAAGATCCAAAAGACACTTTAGTTGTTGTTGCAATGTCAGGTGGTGTTGATTCTTCTACTGTAGCGGCAATGATGACGAATGAAGGTTATAAAGTTATCGGCATTACTCTTAAGCTTTATAATGACACAAAAGAAACAGCTAAATCAAAGCAGTGCTGTGCAGGTCAAGATATCATGGATGCAAAAAGAGTAGCTGATAAATTAAAAATTGAACATAGGATCTTATATTATCAAGATAAATTTAAAGAGGGTGTTATTGACAATTTTATCGATAGTTATTTAAATGGAGAAACACCAATACCATGTGTGCAATGTAATCAAACTGTTAAATTTACTGATTTGTTTCAAGAAGCTAAAAATTTAAATGCAGATGCCTTGGTTACTGGCCATTATGTTAAAAGTATAACAAATGGAGACAGTACAGAGATGTATAGAGGAGTAGATTTAAATAGAGATCAAAGTTATTTTTTATTTAATACAACTAGAGAGCAACTTAACTTCTTAAGATTTCCATTAGGTAATTTACTTAAAAAAGAAACAAGAAATATTGCTAGAAAATTAGATCTTAACGTTGCTGATAAAGCAGATAGTCAAGATATCTGTTTTGTTCCAAATGGTGATTATGCTTCAGTTATTGAAAAATTTAGACCAAATTCATTTAATAAAGGAAATATAAAAAATATAGAAGGTGAGGTAATTGGAGTACATGATGGAATTATAAATTATACAATTGGACAACGGAAAGGTATTAAAATATCTGACAAAAATCCTCTATACGTAATTAAAATAATTTCTGATAAAAATGAAATAATTGTTGGAAGTAAAGAGCACCTTATTAAGACAAAAATAAATTTAAAGGATTTAAACATTATAACTAATGATAAAAATGATTTTGGAAAAGAATTATTTGTAAAAGTAAGATCAACTGGAAAGCTAATAAAAGCTAGAGTTGAAATAAAAAATAAATTAGCAAATGTAGATCTTTTAGAAGAAGAACTTGGAATTGCACCAGGACAAGCCTGTGTATTTTATTGTAAAGATGATAGTGGACATAAAGTTCTTGGAGGTGGATGGATTGTTTCTTAAATAAACTTATGATGCATTTTTAATATTATGATAAAATGGGGAATATTAGGTTTAGGAAGAGCAGCAAATTCATTTGCAGAAGCAATTATAGAAGTTGAAAATGCTGAATTAGTTTCGATAGCTAGCTTATCAAAAACTAAGCTTAACTCTTTTGGAAAAAAATTTAACATTAAAGAAAATAATAGATTTAATACTTATCTAGATTTAATTAATAGCGAAAAAGTAGATGCAGTATATATAGCAACTTTAAATAATACTCATGCTGAATTAACAATAAAATTAGCAGAAGCGAATAAACATATTTTATGTGAAAAACCAATGGCTTTAGATGAAGATGAAGCCAATCAAGTATTTACTCAATTAGCAAAGTCAAAAGTTTTATACCTAGAGGCTATTGCTTACAGATCTCATCCACAAACAAAAGCTTTAAATAAATTAATTTTAGAAGATGAGATTGGTCAAATAGTAAATGTTAAATCTAGTTTTGGGTTTCCAGCTAGAAATTTATTAAAATTTTTTCCTAGACACAGGCTATTTAATAAAAAACTTGGAGGAGGAGCAATTCTTGATGTAGGATGTTATCCATCATCTTTTTCATTATTAATTGCTAAATTACTTCAAAAAAAAAATCAAGAATTAAAATTTGATTTGCAAAATGTTACAGGTAAAATTAATTTTAGAGGAACTGACGACGAAGCATATACAAAAATAATATTTAAAAATCAATTTGAAGCAGAATTAGATATCGCAATTACAAAAAAAATGGAAAACATAATAATTATATCAGGTTCTAAAGGAAAAATAATTATTAAAGACCCTTGGCTCCCTAAGAAAAAAGTTTTTATAGAAGTTATTAAAAAAAAAAAAAAATATGAGAAGGAAATAAATTCAAAATATTCAATTTATGCAAATAGCATTAAATATGTATCAGATTTGATCGAAAAAAATGAGATTAATTGCGAATTTCCCATCATGACTAAAGAAGACTCTATGATCAACATGCAGATTTTAAATAAATGGAAAAATGCACTATATAAGATTTAAGATAATTTAATTATGGATAGTAAAAATATTTTTGTATGGTCACCATTTACATCAAAAATTGGAACTACCAATAATGTAATAAATAGCTCATATAGTTTAATTAAGTTTTCAAAACTAAAAAATTTTAATATCAAATTAATTAATGTCTTTGGCGAATGGAACAATCTTTCCTCAGAAATTGAAAAAAAAAATATTAAAACTATCAAATTAAATTCAATAAAATCTATTAATCAATGGAATAAAGAAGGATTTATAAAAAGTAGATTTTCATATATATTGATATTTATCTTTTCATTTTTACCACTATTAAAGCTAATTAAAAAAGAAGAACCTAATTTTTTGATAGCCCATTTAATTACATCATTGCCATTAATAATATTTACTTTTTTTAAATTTAAAACAAAATTAATTTTAAGTATAGCTGGCCATCCTAAGATTAATTTTGTTAGAAAGTTTGTTTGGAAATTATCTTCAAAAAAAATTTTTAAAATCATATGTCCATCAAACGAATTAAAAGAAATACTCATTAGTCACAATATATTTGATAAAAGTAAGATTATTGTAATTCAAGATCCACATTTGTTGATTAAAAAAATTAATAATTTAAAAAATGAAAAATTTAAGGATATTTTTTTTGAGAGTGGTAAAATTTTAATTTCTATAGGTAGACTAACAAAACAAAAAAATTATTTTTTTTTAATATCAAATTTTAAGAAATTATCATTAAAATACAATGATATTAAATTATTAATCATTGGTGACGGTGAAGAAAAAAAATTATTACAAAAACTTATAATAAAACTTCAAATTGAAGACAAAGTAAAATTAATTGGATATGAAAAAAATATTTATAAATATTTAAAAAACTCAAACTATTATATTTCAACTTCTAAATGGGAAGGTTCTAGTTTAGCCATGATTGATGCTGCCTTCATTGGATTACCTATACTATGTAGTAACTGCCCGACAGGACGCAAAGAATTTTTAAACAATGATAAAAATGGTTTTCTTTTTAATGAAGGTGACAGTGAAGATTTTTTAAATAAATTTAATAAAATGTATACTCTGGACTCTAATGCAATAAAAATTCAATTAATCAATGCCAAAAAAGAATCTAAAAAATTTACACTACTAAATCATTTTTTAAGATTAAGTAATATTCTTAAAAATTAAGAGTTATTTTTCCACATAAGAAATGATAATAAATAAAAAAAAGTAATACCTAAAAAGTAATCCCACTCTAATATATGTTTTAAAAATTTGTTTCCTTCCACAATAACTAAAGGAATACTAAAAATCGCAACTA
>Ga0307986_10003249_pt1 | contig 11356 bp, 14 predicted proteins | sample EllFjometageno82_FD_203170 | JGI IMG/M metagenome (GOLD analysis project Ga0307986, IMG submission 203170) | Marine microbial communities from Ellis Fjord, Antarctic Ocean - #82 | ecosystem: Environmental > Aquatic > Marine > Unclassified | place: Southern Ocean | collected 2014-10-09
GACCAAAAAGAAAAAGCAATTGAAAAAAGAAAAACTGCCGTTGAAGCTTATGGTGATGGCACAACAGGCTACAGGATTAAAAATGGACCTAACAAAGGAAAAATTTTAGGTCATATATCGACTAAAGGTAATAATAATTTTTAATTAATTAGAAATTAAAAGAAGGGAATTTAATTTTCCCTTCTTTTAAAATAATTTTAATCCTAAAACACCAATAAAAATCAGTAAAATTGAGATTATCTTATAAAAATTAATTTTATCTTTTAGATAAAAGTAGCCAATAAATATTGCAAAGATAATACTGGTTTCTCTTAAAGCACTTACCATGGGAATAGGCGCTTTTGTAAAAGCCCAGACAGTAATTACATAAGCAATATAAGAGAAACTACCACCAATCCAAAAGACAAATTTTCCTTCAGTTAAAGTTTTTTTCAAAATGTTTTTTTGTTTTCTAAAATGTAAAACGATAGGAAAAAATAAAGCACTTAAAATAAAAACCCAACTCATATAACTAACAGCGGACCCGCTTAATCTTGCACCATGCCCATCGATAACTGAATAGATTCCAATAAAAAATCCTGTAGCCAATGAAGTGTAGAGTATTTTGTTATTTTTAAGAACAGATTTGCTAAAAAGACCTATTAAAATTACTCCTGTTGAAACAAGTAAAATAGATAAAATAGTAAATACCTTTAGATAAACTCCAAAAAAAATAATTGAAATTATAGTTGCCACTAACGGACCAAATCCACGTGCGATAGGATAAACTGTCGTAAATTTTCCTGTCTTATAAGCTGTTAAAAGAAAATTTTGATAACCTTGATGAATTAAAGCGCTAAGAATTATGTAGGGAAAGCTTTCGATACTTGGTGCTGGCAAAAAAATTACAGCAATAATACATGCTGGAACATGTCCGTAAACAATTGCGGGAATAGATACATTTTTATTTTTATATTTACTAGCCATACTATTCCAGATAGCGTGTAAAACGGCAGAAAACAAAACTGAAACAAAAACTATTGTATCCATAAAATTTTAAATATTCTTATACGATCTACGAACATAAGTTAAGTAGTAGTTGGTAAATAGTTGATTGTAATCTTAATTTTTTTAATTTAAGAAATTATAAGTATGAGTAAATTTAATTTAAATAATAGAACGGCTATTATTACTGGTGGTGCGCAAGGCTTTGGTCTTGCTATGACTAAACGATTTTTAGACTCAGGAGCAAGTGTAATCATTTGGGATCTAGATAAAATGGCGATTGATTTAGCGTTAAAAAAATTAAATAACCCAAGTTTATCTTCAGCAGTTATTGATGTAACCAATTTTAATCAATTATGCTCCGAAGTAGAAAAAGTGACTAAAAATAAAAAAATAGATATTTTTATAAATAATGCCGGTATTGCAGGTAAAAATAATACAGTTTGGGACTATCCAATTGATGAATGGAAAAAAGTTTTGGAACTAAATTTAAATGCTGTTTTTTATTGTCTAAAAGCAATTACTCCTCACATGATTAAAAATAATTATGGAAGGATTGTAAATATTGCATCTATCGCAGGAAAAGAAGGTAATCCCAATGCTTCAGCTTATAGTGCTTCTAAAGCAGGAGTAATTGGTTTAACCAAATCTTTAGGTAAAGAATTAGCTAATAAGAATATTGCAGTAAACACTGTAACGCCAGCTGCGGCGAAAACTAGAATTTTTGATCAAATGACAAAAGAACATATTGATTACATGTTGTCTAAAATTCCTAGAAATAGATTTATTCTTGTTGAAGAATTAGCTTCACTTGTAACGTGGTTAGTTAGTGAGGAAAATTCTTATACAACCGGAGCGGTATTTGATTTAAGCGGTGGTAGAGCTACTTATTAAAGAGAAAAAACATATTTTATGAAAGAGGCCTACCTTTATTTACTAACAGGAATATCAATTGGATTACTCATGTATCTTGTTGGTAAATACGTTTTTTAAATTTAAGAAATAAACTAAAGAATAGAAAAAGAAGAAAGACCTCAATATAAATCATCTAATTTTACACAATTTATGTTGATTTTAGATGTGCTTTTAATAATTAAAAAATTAGTGTACATGGCAGATGATAAATTAGTTAAAAAATAAAATGACATATAAAGAATTCTTAGAAACACTTGAAGAACTCCAATTAGATTTGGATTCAGCAGCTGAAGCTTTAGATTTAGAAATATCAGATATTGAAGCTTGGGAAGAAGAAGAAGAGATTCCAAAATCGGCAGAAAAATGGGTTAAAAATGAAAAGGTTGAGTCAGCAGAACTGAACAATTCTAATGAAGACAATGATTTTGACGATGAAGAAGATGATCTAGATGATGATGATGATGATGATTTAGGTCTCGATAGTGAAGAAGACGAAGAAGAAAAATAATTCTAATTTTTTTTTAAATTTGGTAATAATTTTAATTTCCCATTGAAAATATATCTCTCAAAAAATAAATTAAAAGTTTGATAGATTTTTAACATCAGTAAAGAAATTAATAGACCAAATATAATTCTTGCAAAGATTACTCCTGAAAAGTGTCCACCTACCGCAAGCATCAATAACGTATCTTCAATGATAGCATGAACAAGATTAATCATTAGGATTGAAAGAAATACACTCTGCTTATCTATCTTAGCAGAATTAACTTCCTTAATTAAAATCCCACCTCCAAACTGAAGACCAATTGTCATACCTACAATAATAATATTCATTGCAGATTCACTGATTCCAAAAAATCTTAAAGGAGGGATTAATATTTTTTTTAAAAAACTCTCTATGCCTATAACTTTAAGTATTTCTAATATAGTGACAAGAGCGACCACAATAATAAAAATGAAAAACAAATAAAGCATTTGATCTTTTAGCCAAAACCACAAGCCTGGTTGTGGCAATTCTAATGTAAAAGAAGATATGAATGGTTCATTTAGATAATTAAATTTATTGTAAATCAAATTTAAAATACAACAAACAAAGAAAGCTGAGATAAGTCTATAAAAAGAGGTAAATAAAAAAGAAACACCAGCTGATCTTGAAATGGCTGATTCCACTAAAAGATTGTGGCAGAGTAACATGGCTACAGTTAAAATAGTAATTTGAGCAACACTAACATCAAGAGATGGAATGATATTTACAAATAAAATTAAAGCTGCGTAAATATTAACCACTGAAGCTGTTACCCAAATAATTCCTAATTCTGATGGCAAACCAATTAACCCCATTAAAGGAGCAAAGACTTTAGCGATTAGACCTACTATGCCTGTAATCTCTAATAACTTAATGATAAAAACAAAAGGAATTAAAATTTTATATAACGGTATTACAACATCTTTGATTTCTTGAAGAAGTTTTTTAAAGAACATATTGATTATATTATTAAATTAATTTTATTTAATACTTTTAATGTCGCCCTTAAAATTAGCAGAAGTGAAAACACCTCCTTGAAAAAGTAAAGCCATTTTGTCTTTGTGCTCATTTTTACTTAATGAATGAAAATTAAATCTATCCACACTGTCTATAGGTTTATAGCCAAGTTGATGGGCACGTGAATTGTTCCACCATGATTTTTTGTTTTTGGACGCTCCGTAAACAATTTCATGATGAATACCTTTGTTTTTAATCCCGATGTCAACTAGCTGGGTAAGGTCACTGTAACTAATCCAAGTTGATATATGCCTTCTGTCTTCTGGAGCTTTTAAACATGATCCAATTCTAATACACATAGATTTAATATTAAATTTATCAGCATAAAATCTAGATAATTCTTCGCCAAAAGCTTTGCTTAGACCATAGTGACTATCTGGCCTTTGATTTGAGTGCTGATTTAATTTTTTTGTTCTTCTGTGAAATCCAATAGCATGGTTTGAACTTGCAAAAATTATTCTTTTCACCCTGTTTATTCTTGCTGCCTCAAAGAGATTGTAGGTGCCTATAATATTGTTTTGTAAAATATTGGGTTGAGTATCTTCAATAGGTATAGCACCGAAATGAACAATTGCATAAATTCCTTTAGTCATCTTTGTAATTGATTTAAGATTTTTAAGATTACCTAATATAAATTTTTGATTTTTATCTATATTTTTTTTCTTTAAATCTGTACCTACAAGCTTTTTATAACCAAGATTTGCTAAAGACCTAAAAAGCATACCGCCCAAATGACCTGATGCCCCTGTAACTAAAATTTTTTTTTTCATATTTTATTTAAATTTTGCCCCTTTGATATTTAAGCTAGCCATATAAAAAGAGGTGCTAGCTGTAATAAACAATGTTTTTCCGTCAACACCTCCAAAATCAACATTTGATACACGTTCTGGAATTTTGATATACCCAATTTGTTCTCCGGATAAAGTATAACAAGCAACACCATCACCACAACTAGTCCAAAGATTGTTTTCTGAATCAAATCTGAATCCATCCATAACGTAGTCAGAATCAGTTTTTGCAAACTCTATAGGATTAAATACTTTTAAATTTTTATCAATATCGTATCTTCTTATATATTTAGTGTCACCGGTATTTGAAATAAATAACTGGGATTCATCAGGTGAAAAAGCGATACCGTTAGGTCGTTCCATGTCTGTTACTAAAGCTTCTAATGATTTTACTTTTGGGTCATATTTAAAAACATAACATCCGTCGTACATCATCTTACCTGGAAACCCTTCTACACGCTTAGGATTAATAATTCCGAAAGGAGGATCCGTAAAAAAGATTACTCCACTTGAGTGAACACATACATCGTTTGGTGAATTTAATCTTTTACCCTTATATTCATCAGCAATTAAAGTAATGACATTGTTTTGATCAGTTGTGGTAACTCTTCTGGCTCCATGTTCGCACGTTACAAGATTACCCTGATTGTCTGTTGTGTTGCCGTTTGAAAAATTTGAAGGTGATCTAAAAATTTCAACTTTTTTAAAGTCAAAACTTAACATTCTGTTGTTTGGGATATCACTCCATACCACTTTATTTAATTTTTTTAAATAACAAGGTCCTTCCGTCCAAACACTTCCTGTATGAATTTGTTTTAGATTAAGATCTTTAATGTACTCTTCAAATTTACTTTTGCTCATACTATTATTACTAACACTCGTCTCATTTAAAAAAAAGAGATTATCTTTTTATTTATTGTTTTTAAATTTTTAATTTTAAACTTTCAGTTCTGAGCTGTCCGCACGCTCCTAAAATATCTTGACCACGCGATCTTCTAATAGTTGCAACATATCCAGCGTCTTGAATAACTTTACCAAATTTTTCCATCTCTTCCCTTTTAGTTGGCAGGTATTGAACACCAGGCCAAGGATTAAATTCTATAAGATTAACCTTACAAGGAAATTGGGCCATAAGTTTTACGAGTTGTTTTGCACATTCTATGCTGTCATTGATATCCCTGAGCATAACATATTCTAAAGTTATTTTTTCTTTAACAACAGAGCTATAATATTTGCACTGCTCTATAAGATCTTTAATTTTAAATTTTTTATTAATAGGCATAATCATCTCTCTTATATCGTCGGTTGGAGCATGTAGTGATAAAGCTAGATACGTGCCTATCTCTTTAGCTGCTTCAGGAATTTTATTAGCAATTCCTGCTGTCGATACAGTTATTTTTTTGGACCCGTAATTTAGTCCCTCTTTATTTTTTAATATTTCAACTGCTATTTTTACATTATCATAATTATAAAAAGGTTCTCCCATACCCATTAAAACAATATTAGTTATTTTTTTTTGTTCATCCCAGTCATTGAGTTGTTCTTTTGCAATCATCACTTGATTAACAATCTCAGCAAAGCTTAAATTTTTAACTAAACGCTGAGTGCCTGTGTGGCAAAATTTACAATTTAAAGTACACCCCACCTGTGAAGATATGCAGAGGGTTGCTCTTGTTTTTTCTGGAATATAAACACACTCTACTTCATTGCCGTCAAAAAGTTTAATGAGCCATTTTATGGTTCCATCACTTGAGGTCTGAGTTTTCTCAATTTTTGGTCTTCGTAGATTAATTAAGTTGTTAAGTTTATCTCTAAGATCCAAAGGAAATGTAGTTAAATTGTTAATCTCAAAAGACCCTTTTTTATAAACAGATTGCCAAATCTGTTTACTACGCATTGAAACTTTTTTTTCTTCAATTTTTAAATCTTTATTTAAAAAAAGTTTCAAATCGTCAAAATTAAAATCAAAAAAATTTTTTTCGTTCATATAGTGATTGAATATAGAATAATATGTTGATTGTGTATACTTTGGACATTTGATAGATAAGCCAATGTTTCTAAGAATTAAAAATATTCCTAAACTATCTTGGAGCTCTAACTCTCCAACTAATTTCAGGCCTTCTTTAAAAACTTTGTTTTATCTTTGTTTGGGGCTAATATTCTTCGGTTTTGGCGAAGGACTACTGATTGTTTCTGGTATTGGTGCTTCGCCTTGGAATGTTCTTCACCAGGGGATAGCTATGAGCTTTAGTTTGTCCGTTGGAACTATTGCTTTTCTAGTAAGTTTTTTAGTTTTATTACTATGGTATTTTTTAGATCAAAAAATAGGCATGGGAACAGTTATTAATTTTATAATTATCGCTATTATGATTGATGTAACAATCTATTATTTTAATAAACCTGACGGATTCTTTTCTCAGCTCTTTATGGTTTTTGTAGGGATAATATTAGTTGGTTTTGGTACAGCAATGTATTTAATAGCAAATTTAGGAGCTGGGCCGAGAGATGGTTTGATGACAGGTTTGCAAAAAAAAACTAATGCGCCAATAGCTCTAGTGAGAACCTCTATTGAAATAATTGTAGTTTTACTTGGATGGTCTTTAGGGGGAATAGTAGGCATAGGTACTTTATTTTATGCTTTAGGCATAGGCCCTATAATTGCGTTATGGTTATATTTTTTTTCATGTAGTTCAAAATGGTTAAAAAACTAGTCTGATTCTTAAGTTTGATTGACTCAATTTAACTACTTTGTTAGGTTTATCAAGCGCTAGGCTATCCCGATTGCAAGCGCTTATAAAAATTTGCTAAAAAGATTAGCAATTATCTTTCTAGTTTTTTTTGCCTATGGAGCTAAATATGGAAGAACAAAAAATAAGAGATAAAAGAATATTAGATAATTTAAATTTAGATAAGCTATCATTTAAAGTAAAAAACGGTTCTTTTAAAAACCTTGGTCTGGAAATATCAAGTTTTATTCATCACGTTTTTTCGATGCGCGAGAAAACACAATCTTTAAATTGGTGTTTTACAAATATTAAGAGAACTAAAATTTTTCTTCAAATATTTCACGCGAATGAAGCAGGCAAAGAAATTTACAAAGAGGAAATAGCAAAAAATATTCCTGAATATTCCTACAAAACTATTGCGAAAATTATCGATGATGGCATTCAAAAAGGTTACTTTATGCTTTTAACCCCTGATGGCAATAGCAGCAAAGACGGGAAAATTAAAAATATTAGACCCTCAGAAGAATTAATTACTGATTTTTTAAACTTGAGTATAGAAATTATTTCTTATATTCAACAAAAAAAGCTTTAAATAAAATCTGATATTATTACTGTAAAAACTTGCCCCATATAAGTTTATTAGTTAATTACATTATATGAATTACAATAAGTCATTTAATCTCTTAAAAAATTTACCTAAAAAACTTAATTATTTTTACATAAAAAATTCAAAAGATGGTTTTAAAATTAACAATAAATCTAAAGATAAAAAAAATTATGATCCTGTAACAAATTTAGATAAAGCCTTTGAAAAGTTTATAAGAAATAATATTATAAAACAGTTTCCTAAAGACGCTATTGTAGGTGAGGAATTTTTAGAAAAATATTCTGATAATGGTTATAAGTGGTATATAGATCCTATTGATGGAACAAAAGCTTTTATGGTTGGAGCTCCGACTTGGTCAAATTTAATTGGGTTAGCACATAAAGATAAGCCTATTTTGGGTTTAGCAAATTTTCCAGATTTAAATAAGTTTTATATAAATGATCTAAAAAAATCTTATTTAGTTAGTAACAAAAAAACTATCTTAAAGACCTCTAAAGAAACTAATTTAAAAAAATGTAAAGTTATAGGACACTTGCATGAAACACTTTTCTTAAAAAAATATAATAAAAAAATAAGAAAAGTTAGATCTTTAGTCTCATATTTTGGGGCAGCGACATTTGATGCTTTAAACTTTTGTTTGCTTGCAGAAGGTAAGGTAGAGGCGGTAATTGAGACTAACCTTAAGCCTTTTGATATAGTTCCACTTATTCCTATCGTTGAGAAAGCAGGAGGACTGGTTAGTACTTGGGCTAATAAATCAGCAACAAAAGGTGGAAATATATTAGCCACGTCTAATAAAAAATTGCACTATAAAATTTTGAAAATATTAAAATCTTCTAATTAAATACCCTAATTTTTTTATTTACTACCTTTAGATAAATCAGCTCTAATAGATGAAAAAATAATTAAAACTAAAAATGGAATAGCAATTAAGTTCATCGTTTTCCAACTTGTTATACTCAACATATGTCCTGCCGATAAACTGGCCAAAGCTTGTATAGAGAAAACAAGAACATCGTTAAATCCTTGTGCTTTGAACCTTTCCTCTTCTTTGTAAGATAGTACAAGCAAGCCAGTACCTGACAAGTATAAAAAATTCCATCCTATCCCTAGAAAAATTAAAGCTAATATATAATTAAAAAAGGATGGTTCTAAAAAACTTAGTAGAATTGTTAAAGTGTAAAAACCTACGCCTGCATAGATTATTATACTGTGTCCAAATTTTTTTAATAAACTTCCTGTAATCAATGATGGTAAAAACATGCTAACAATATGTAATTGAATAACAATTCCTGTTTTATTCAAACTGTAGTTTTCCATAATATACATGTTAATGGGTGTAGCAGTCATCAGGAATGACATAACAGCATATGCAAAGGCTGCAGACGCAACAGCTTGCAAAAACCTAGGCTGCGAAATAAGTTTAAAATAACTCCTCCTCTTATGTTCGTAAATTTTCACAGGTTCTATTTTTGGAGTATAAAAACTTAAAAATATAATAGGCACAGATGTCAATACAGCTAAAGATAAATAAGATCCGACATATAGGTGCCCATCTATTAAATCCTTATTAAAATTAGCAATATTAGGTCCAAGAAGTGCAGAAAAAATTGATGCTAACATTATAATTGAGAGCGCTCTTGGAATGAATGACTTCTCTACGCTTTCAGCTGCTGCAAAACGATACTGATGTGTAAACGACATTCCGCAACCAATAAAGAAGCAAGCTAAGCAAAATAAATAAAAATTTTTGTCCCATACTGCAAAAGCTCCTAATAAAGATGAAAAAGAACTAAAAACCGCAGCATATAAAAATCCAGCCTTCCTTCCAATCTTACTCATAATTTTAGCTGCAAAAAAAGAGAAAACTGCAATTCCCACTATCATTAAAGAAGTTGGAACGGTTTGCAGAGATTTTACTGGACTTAATGTGCTTCCTATAATTCCACTTAAAAAAACATTTACAGGTGCTGGTGTAAAACTAAATATTTGACTGGCGGTAATAATCCAAAGATTTTTATTCATTTTAAAGTCGATTAGCGTATCCTGGCTAATAACATAATATAAATTAATGCACAAAATTAAACATGGGTAAAAAAACAACAGGTATAGCGATTGCTATTTTTGGAGCTCTTGTACTGTTCTCTAGCGTAGAAAATGCATGGGTTATATCGGCTGTTCTTTTAGGATTCGGTAGTGGTGTTTTTTTTTGGAAAAACTAAGCTAATTAAATAAAACGTATACAAAAAAATATCTACCAATTTTTCCCATTGCAACTAAAATTAAAAATAATAAAAAATTTACCTTTAAAATTCCAGCTACTAATGTCAGTGGGTCACCAAAAACTGGCAACCAGGCAAATAACAAGGACCAGACTCCATATTTACTAAATCTCTTAGATGCTTCATTGATTTGATTTTGCTTAAACGGAAACCATCTCTTATTTAGATATTTTAATAAATAGAAACCTAAAAACCAATTAAAAACTGAACCTAGGATATTTCCTAAACTAGCAGTGCTAATAAGCAACAATGAATTATAAGTATCTGTGTTTAATAGACTAACCAAAGTTAGTTCGCTTGAGAACGGGAAAATAGTTGCTGCTAAAAATGATATAATAAAAAGAAAAAAATATGTTGTCATTTTTTTTTATAACTAATGCAAATTAGTTTGTCAGAGAATGTGAATTTTTTTTTATACTTTTTTTTAATTTCTTCTATGCCTATTTTTATTTCTTTTGACGAAAGGTTTAAAAGGCAGGAGTTAAATCTATTTTTAATCATTTGAATATATATCTCTCTAGTCATTTTTACTTTAAAAGCAAAATAATTAATTTTATATTTTGTAAAAATAGACTTAATTAAATTTAAAATTATTTTATCTTTGTTCATGCTTTTTATAAGTCTGGATTTAAAAACTTTGAATAAAGGCCAGCAATTATCTCTTGGATCAAGAACTAAAATCAGAATTTTTCCTTTGGATGTAAGATTTTTTTTTGAAAATTTTAATATTTTTTTAATTTCTAACAGTTTAAAAAAGTGAATAGATTGTTTAAATAAAATAACGTCGAATTTTTCCTTTGTTTTGCTTAAATACTTTAAAGCATTCACTTGAGTGAACCTTATTCTGTTTGCGTTATCTTTATGCTTAACAACATCAATCCCTAAGGGTAAATTGCTCATTCGATATTTTTTTGAAAGAGCGGAGATAATCTTTCCTCGACCACAGCCAATGTCTAGAATTTTTATTTTTTTGTTGAAATTAATTTGTTTTTTTAGAAAGCGGGTTAAGCTCGATATATATTCATCTGAAGATAGCCAATTATTTTTATCCCAATTTTTTAAGTTTTTCATTAATTTAGTTTATATAAAGATTATTCTACTTAATTAACAAAAACTTTTGTATATTAATGATTGAATAATTTAAGTAATTCGTTAATTTATAAATTAAAAATGAGCACACATAGAACCAATATACCTAACTCTTTAAATGAACATTGGATGCCTTTTTCGGCTAACCGAGATTTCAAAAAAAATCCAAGATTGATTACTGAGGCAAAAGGAGTCTATTTAAAGACCCATGAAGGAAATACTTTAATTGACGCCAGTTCTGGTTTGTTTTGTAATCCATTAGGTCACGGTAGAGAAGAAATTGCTGAAGCAGTTGGTAAACAATTAAGAAAATTAGATTTTGTACTCCCTTTTAATCAAGGATTTGGAGGATCGTTTGAACTAGCAACTCGGATTGCAAAACATACGCCCGATGATTTAAATAAAATTTTTTATACTATCTG